>UMBE01047120.1_pt1 | contig 12881 bp, 10 predicted proteins | sample 1963881 | NCBI WGS metagenome assembly UMBE01 (sample SAMEA4835933, study PRJEB28245) | human gut metagenome | biome: gut microbiome; material: fecal sample | place: Denmark | collected 2008 | reverse complement strand
CCGGACGGTGGCCCTCTGCGGCGGGGCGGGCGCTTCGTTCATCGACGACGCCCTGCGCGCCGGAGCCGACGCCTACGTCACCGGAGAGGCCAGCTACCACCACTTCTTCGGCCTCGAAGAACGCATGCTGCTCGTCACGACGGGCCACTACGAGAGCGAACAGTACGCCGTGGACCTCCTGGCCTCCATCCTCCGCGACGCGTTCCCCGGACTCACGCTCCGCCAGTTCGGAAGCACCAACCCTGTTTTCTATCATTAACCACAATAACGCATCATGGCTATCAAGAAAGAAGCAACAGACATGACCGTCGAGCAGAAGCTAAAAGCGCTCTACGAGTTGCAGACCATGCTCACGGAGATCGACAAAATCAAGACCCTCCGGGGCGAGTTGCCGCTCGAGGTGCAGGACCTCGAAGACGAGATCGAAGGACTGAAAGCCCGCTCAACCCGATACGACGGTGAGATCAAGGAACTCGAAAGCGGAATCGCCGCCAAGAAAAACGACATCGCCACAGCACAGGCCTCGATTGAACGCTACAAGGCACAGCTGGACGAAGTGAGGAACAACAGGGAGTACGACACGCTCTCAAAGGAGATCGAGTTCCAGACGTTGGAGGTCGAGTTGCTCAACAAGCGCATCCGCGAGGCGCAGCAGTCCATCGACGAGAAAAAGGCAGAGACCGCCCATGCCCAGCAACTGCTCACAGAACGCAGTGCCGACCTCGACGTGAAGAAGTCGGAACTCGACGAAATCATCGCCGAGACCAAGGCGGAAGAAGAGAAGCTCCGCGAAAAAGCAAAAGCCATCGAGGTGACCATCGAACCGCGCCTGCTGGCCGCTTTCCGCCGTATCCGAAAGAGCACCCGTAACGGTCTGGGCATCGTCTACGTACAACGCGATGCCTGCGGCGGCTGTTTCAACAAGATACCGCCCCAGCGGCAACTCGACATCCGCATGCGCAAGAAAATCATCGTCTGCGAGTATTGCGGCCGCATCATGATCGACCCCGAGCTGGCCGGTGTCCACATCGAGAAGCCCGTTGTCGAGACGAAGCCCAAGCGCCGGACACGCCGCCTGCGCAGCGAGGACGAAAACTAAGCACGAACCGCACTAGCCACACCCCGGGCGGGGAGGCCCCGACAGGCCTCCCCGCTTTTTTTACCCCGCCCGGCACACACGCCGGCACGTCCGGCGACGCAACCGCCGCATAAAAGCAACGCGCCACCCCGACAGGAAGAACAAACGCCACGACCGTTTTCCCGGCCGGAGCGGCGCGCCGTTCCGCCGGAAATGGCTAATTTTGCAGCGCGCTTTCCGCGCGACCGAAACCATGGAAGAAACTCGACACATACACATCAGCGACTACGACTACGACCTCCCGGACGAGCGTATCGCCAAATACCCCCTTGCCCAACGCGACGCCTCGCGCCTGCTCGTCTACCGCAACGGCGCCATTGCCGACCGGCGTTTCACCGACCTGCCCGAACAGCTCGAACCGGGCTCGCTCATGGTGTTCAACAATACGCGGGTGATCCGCGCACGGCTTCACTTCCGAAAGGCGACGGGGGCAGAAATCGAAATCTTCTGTCTCGAACCCGAGGAGCCCAAAGACTACGCCCTGATGTTCCAGGCACGGCGTTCGGCAGTGTGGCTCTGCCTCGTAGGACACTTAAAACGCTGGAAGGGCGGCACACTCGAACGCACGCTCGACATCGGAGGGCGCCCTGTCCGGCTGACGGCGGAACGCCTCGGCACACAGGGCACAGCCCACGCCGTGCGGTTCAGCTGGGACAGCGACGAGGCCACCTTTGCCGACGTGCTCGAAGCCGTCGGAGAGCTCCCCATCCCGCCCTATCTCAACCGCGAGACCGAACAGTCGGACCTGACCACCTACCAGACGGTCTACTCAAAAGTCAAAGGCTCGGTGGCGGCTCCGACGGCAGGACTGCACTTCACGCCGGCTGTGCTTGACGCCATCGACCGCAGGGGCATCGAACGCGACGAGATAACCCTGCACGTCGGGGCCGGCACGTTCAAGCCCGTGAAAAGCGAGGAAATCGCCGATCACGAAATGCACGCCGAATGGATTGCCGTCGGACGCCGGAGCATCGAGCGCCTGCTGGCTCACGGAGCTGCCTGCACAGCGGTCGGGACTACTTCCGTGCGCACACTCGAAAGCCTATATTATATAGGTGTACAACTCAGCCGGCAACGCCATGCTCCCGAAGAGGCCTTCCACGTCGAGCAATGGATGCCCTACGACTACGCGGCCAACGAACCGCACCCCCTGACGCCGGCACAGGCCCTGACGGAAATCCTGGAATGGATGGAGCGCAGCAGGACAGACACCCTGCACGCCTCCACGCAAATCATCATCGCGCCGGGATATACCTTCCACCACGTGCGCCGCATGGTGACGAACTTCCATCAACCTCACAGCACACTGCTGCTGCTCGTCTCAGCCTTTGTCCACGGCGACTGGCGTCGCATCTACCGCCACGCACTCGACGGAGGCTACCGCTTCCTCAGCTACGGCGACAGTTCGCTGCTCATCCCCTGACCCATGAAACGACAAACACTATACCTCCTGAAAACAATCGCTGCGATAGGAACGACAACCGCAGCGACCGTGGCGACTGTCGCTGCGATCAGAAAGCGACGCGCTACGAGCCCCCGGCGCGCCACCGGTGACGGCCGTCCGGACAACGACACGCCACACGACGACAGCACCGAGATGCTCCCCTTGGTAGACACCGCAGGGAACGTCGTCGGACAAGCTTCGCGCGGGCACTGCCACGACGGCAGCGGCCTGCTCCACCCTGTGGTCCATCTGCACGTCTTTGACCTCGACGGCAAGCTCTATCTGCAACGGCGCCCCATGTGGAAAGACATCCAGCCAGGCAAGTGGGACACGGCCGTCGGCGGACACATCAGCATGGGCGAGACGCCACATGAAGCCCTCGCCCGTGAAGCCGCCGAGGAACTCGGGCTGACGGACTTCCGGTTCCGCCACCTCGACACCTACGTCCACGAAAGCGCCGTCGAACGCGAACTGGTCCATGTCTACCGTTGCACCTATGCCGGCTGTCCCCACCCCACAGCGGAGCTCGACGGAGGACGGTTCATGTCGGCCAGCCAGATCCGCCGCGCCGCAGACGCCCACAGCCTGACCCCCAACTTCGCCTCTGAGCATGACCGCCTTTTCCCGCTCGACATCCGCCGCGCCACGGAGGCCGACATCCCCACGCTGCGCCGGCTGGCCGAAGCGACGTTTGTGCCGACCTACCGCCCCATCCTGACACCGGAACAGCTGGACTACATGATGGAGTGGATGTACTCGGCCGGCAGCCTACACCAACAGATGGCCAGCGGGCACGCCTTCTACTTGGCCGAAGACGAAGATGGCCCCTGCGGCTACGTCTCCATCGAGCAACAAGGCGAAAACCTCTTCCATTTGCAAAAACTCTACGTCCATCCCTCACGTCAGAAACGCGGTTACGGCCAGCGCCTGTTCATGCAGGCCGCCGACTACGCCACCGCCCTCACGGACGGCCCCTGCCGCATCGAGCTCAACGTGAACCGCGACAACCCGGCACTCCATTTCTACGAGCACATGGGCATGCGGTGCGACCGCAGCCTCGACACGCCCATCGGCAACGGCTATTACATGAACGACTATATCATGGCGCTCGACTTGGCCGACGGCTCGCTGCCGGAAAGCCACCCGCTGCGCTACGACAGCATCCGGTAAACCCGGAATCCCCGCCGCACGGAAGGCTGACAGACATGGCAGTTGCGACTGCCAGACCTGTCAGCCTTTTATCTGTCTTCTTTTTTTGGCACGCTTTTAGCTGTATGATGGTCGGTCGCACCCAGAAAGCGGGCAGCCACCCTGAGACATTCAAACACTATAAATAAAAAACATCATGACTATCAAACCATTGGCAGACAGAGTGCTGATCAAACCGGCACCGGCTGAGGAAAAAACAGTAGGTGGAATCATCATCCCCGACACGGCGAAAGAAAAACCGCTGCAAGGCAGCGTCATCGCTGTCGGCAACGGCACGAAAGACGAAGAGATGGTCCTCAAAGCAGGCGACACCGTCCTCTACGGCAAATACTCGGGAACGGAAGTCGAACTCGACGGCGAGAAATACCTCATCATGCGCCAGAGCGACGTGCTCGCCATCTTGGCCTGACACGCACTGCCACACATTAAATAAATAAGTAAACAAAACAAACCGGTCGCCCTACGCGACCAATCCAAACAGACTTAGAAACCATGGCAAAAGAACTGAAATACGACGTAGAAGCCCGCGAGCTCCTCAAAGAAGGTGCTGACATGCTGGCCAACGCAGTGAAAGTAACCCTCGGCCCGAAAGGCCGCAACGTCGTTATCGACAAGAAATTCGGCGCTCCGCGCATCACAAAGGACGGTGTTTCGGTCGCAAAGGAAATAGAACTCGACAATGCATTCCAAAATGCAGGCGCACAGCTCGTCAAGAGCGTAGCCAGCAAGACTGGCGACGACGCCGGCGACGGTACGACAACCGCTACTGTCCTGGCTCAAGCCATCCTGACCGAAGGCATGAAGAACGTGGCCGCAGGAGCCAACCCGCTCGACGTTAAGCGCGGCATCGACAAAGCCGTGGCCAAAGTGGTTGAAAACATCAAAGCCCAGGCAGAACAAGTCGAAGAAAGCTACGACAAAATTGAACAAGTCGCTACCATATCGGCCAACAACGACGCAGAAATCGGAAAACTCATCGCCGACGGTATGCGCGCCGTGAGCGTAAATGGCGTCATCACGATCGAAGATGCCAAAGGCCGCGACACCGTGCTGAAAACGGTTGAAGGTATGCAGTTCGACCGCGGCTACCTGTCGCCTTACTTCGTCACCGACACGGAAAAGATGCAGTGCGTGATGGAAAAACCGCTCATCCTGATCTACGACAAGAAGATCTCGAACCTCAAAGACTTCCTGCCCATCCTCGATCCCGCCGTACAGACTGGACGTCCGCTCCTCGTCATCGCCGAAGACGTCGATAGCGAGGCGCTCACCACCCTCGTTGTCAACCGCCTGCGCACGCAGTTGAAGATTTGCGCAGTCAAGGCTCCGGGCTTCGGCGACCGCCGCAAGGCCATGCTCGAAGACATCGCCGTGCTGACGGGTGGCGTCGTGATCAGCGAAGAGAAAGGCTTGAAACTCGAGCAGGCCACTGTGGACATGCTCGGAACGGCCGAGAAGATCACCGTGACGAAAGAGAACACAACCATCGTCAACGGCGCCGGCGACAAAGCCAACATCCAGGAACGCATTGCCCAGATCAAGAACGAGATCGCCAGCACGACATCGTCCTACGACAAGGAGAAACTGCAAGAACGCCTTGCCAAACTGTCGGGTGGCGTATGCGTGCTCGAAGTAGGCGCTGCCAGCGAGACCGAACAGAAGGAGAAGAAAGACCGTTGCGACGACGCGCTCTGCGCAACCCGCGCCGCGGTTGAAGAAGGCATCGTGACGGGCGGCGGCGTGGCCTACATCCGCGCCCAGGAAGCCCTCGAAGGCATGACGGGCGACAACGCCGACGAAACGACCGGCATCGCCATCATCCGCCGCGCCATCGAAGAACCGCTCCGCCAGATTTGCAGCAATGCGGGCGTCGAAGGCGCAGTCATCGTCAATAAAGTGCGCGAAGGCAAGGGCAACTTCGGTTACAACGCCAAGAACGAGACGTTCTGCGACCTGCGCGAGGCAGGTGTCGTAGACCCCGCCAAAGTGACCCGCGTGGCCCTCGAAAACGCGGCAAGCGTAGCCGGCATGTTCCTCACCACGGAATGCGTCATCTGCGACAAGAAGGAAGAAAAGCCTGAAATGCCGATGGGCGCTCCCGGCATGGGCGGCATGGGCGGCATGATGTAATCACCGGCATAACCCAAGAGTAAATAGATCGGCTCCGGGCCACATCCGTTTGAAGGGATGCGGCCCGGAGTTTTTTTGTGTGCCTGCCCGGCCGGACGGCCGCAGGACGTGTTTTTCCGGTCGCAGCAGCAGGAAATCCTGTCGCTGCGACCGTTTTTTCATCACGACATCGCCCTCCACTTCCCGTTACGTCGCACGGAGGTATCGCCCTCTACTTGCTCACCACAGGCGTAACTGTGCAGAAAACGAGCGCTTTCTTTTGCTGTAATAATATAAATGAGTAATTTTGCCGCCGTCGCATGCAGTCCTTCCTCACCTTCGAAGAGGATTCATGCCGCGCTAAAACGAACATCATTAACCGAAAGAAATATGAGTTTGAACATTGTTGTGCTTGCCAAGCAGGTACCTGACACTCGCAACGTGGGAAAAGACGCCATGACGCCGGAAGGAACCGTCAACCGCGCCGCGCTGCCCGCGATCTTCAACCCAGAAGACCTCAACGCACTGGAACAGGCGCTCCGCCTGAAAGAACAGAACCCTGGCTCTACGGTCTCCATCCTCACCATGGGACCTCCCCGTGCCACCGAAGTCATCCGCGAAGGCCTCTACCGTGGAGCAGACTGCGGCTACTTGCTGACGGACCGCGCCTTTGCCGGTGCCGACACGCTCGCCACGTCATACGCCCTGTCGATGGCCATCAAGAAAATCGGAAAAGTGGACATCGTCATCGGCGGCCGCCAGGCCATCGACGGCGACACGGCACAAGTGGGCCCCCAAGTGGCACAGAAGCTCGACCTCAACCAAGTGACCTACGTCGAGGAAGTGCTCAGCTGCGCTGATGGCAAGATCACCGTGCGCCGCCACATCGACGGAGGCATCGAAACCGTCGAGGCCCCGCTGCCCATCGTGCTGACCGTCAACGGCAGCGCCGACCCCTGCCGCCCGCGCAACGCCAAACTCGTCATGAAGTACAAACGCGCCATGGCCCCCATGGAGATGCCCGAAGAGTTGCCCTATGCCGACGAATACAAGAAGAAGCCCTACCTCACGGTGACCCAATGGGGCGCGGCCGACGTCGACGCCGACCTCAGCCAGTGCGGTCTGGCCGGCTCGCCCACCAAGGTGAAAGCCGTGCAGAACATCGTGTTCAAAGCAAAAGAGAGCAAACGCCTCGGCAGCAGCGACAGCGAAGTCGAAGGCCTCGTTCAAGAACTCCTCGCCAGCCACACCATCGGATAAACCATACACAAACAAGCCGGTCCGGCCACCCGCGCACCGCGCCACGGCCAGCCGGCGAAAAAAGGACACTATGAACAACGTTTTTGTATACTGCGAAATAGAAGGAACGACCGTCGAGGAAGTCAGCCTCGAACTCCTGACAAAAGGCCGCAAACTCGCCACTGAACTCGGCGTACAGCTTGAAGCCGTCTGCATCGGCTCCGGCATTACGGGCAAGGTGGAACAGCAAGTCCTCCCCTACGGTGTGGATACGCTCCACCTTTTCGATGACGCCCGCCTCTTCCCCTACACCTCAAAGCCGCACACCTCGATCATGGTAAACCTCTTCAAGCAAGAGAAACCACAGATCTGCCTGATGGGAGCCACCGTCATCGGCCGCGACCTCGGGCCGCGCGTTTCCTCGTCATGCACCAGCGGCCTGACGGCCGACTGCACGGCCCTCGAAATCGGCTCGTACGACGACAAGAAAGCCGGCAAGCACTACGACAACCTGCTCTTCCAGATCCGTCCGGCCTTCGGCGGCAACATCGTCGCCACCATCGTCAACCCTGACCACCGTCCGCAAATGGCCACCGTACGCAGCGGCGTGATGAAAGCCGAAGTGCTCGACCCGGCCTATAAAGGCAAAGTCATCGCGCACAACGTCGACGACTTCGTCCCCTCGACCGACTACGTCGTCAAGGTCATAGAACGCCACGTGGAAAAAGCCAAGAACAACCTCAAAGGCGCCCCCATCATCGTAGCCGGCGGCTACGGCGTCGGAAGCAAGGAGAATTTCGACCTGCTCCGCAAACTGGCCGAGGAACTGCACGGCGAAGTGGGCGCAAGCCGCGCCGCCGTCGACGCAGGCTTCTGCGAGCACGACCTGCAAATCGGCCAGACCGGCGTCACGGTGCGCCCGAAAGTCTACATCGCCTGCGGAATCAGCGGCGCCATACAGCACGTGGCCGGCATGAAGGAGAGCGGCATCGTCATCTCCATCAACACCGATCCCAACGCCCCCATCAACGACATCGCCGACTATGTCATCACCGGTGCCGTCGAGGACGTCGTGCCGAAGCTTATCAAGTATTACAAGGAGAACAGTAAGTAAACAAACGCCCAATCAATCTAAGAAAAATGGCAAACAATTATACAGACCATCCTGAACTCCGGTTCGAGCTGAACCACCCCCTGATGAAGCGGATTGTCGAACTGAAAGAACGCAACTTCCGCGACAAAGACAGCTTCGACTACGCGCCCGTCGACTTCGACGACGCCATGGATTCGTATGACCGCGTGCTCGACATCGTAGGCGAAATTGGCGCCACCACCATCGCCGACAACGCCGAAGGAGTAGACCTCGAAGGCCCCCACCACATAGGCGACCGCGTGGAATACGCCTCCGGCACGAAGCGTAACCTCGAAGCCATGGTACAGGCCGGCATGAACGGAATGACGATGCCCCGCAAGTACGACGGCCTCAACTTCCCCATCACGCCTTACACCATGTGCGCCGAAATCGTCGCCGCCACCGATGCCGGCTTCGGCAACATATGGAGCCTGCAAGACTGCATCGAGACGCTCTATGAGTTCGGCAACGAAGACCAGCACAGCCGCTTCATCCCCCGCGTCTGCGCCGGAGAGACCATGTCGATGGACCTGACCGAGCCTGACGCCGGTTCCGACTTGCAGAGCGTCATGCTCAAAGCCACATACAGCGAAGAAGAAGGCTGCTGGCTGCTCAACGGCGTGAAACGCTTCATCACCAACGGCGACGCCGACATCCACCTTGTCCTCGCCCGTTCCGAAGAGGGCACGACAGACGGCCGCGGCCTCTCGATGTTCATTTACGACAAGCGCCAAGGCGGCGTCAACGTGCGCCGCATCGAGAACAAGCTCGGCATTCACGGCTCCCCGACATGCGAGCTTGTCTACAAGAACGCCCACGCCGAACTCTGCGGCGAGCGCAAGCTCGGCCTGATCAAGTACGTGATGGCCCTGATGAACGGAGCCCGCCTCGGCATCGCCGCCCAAAGCGTCGGCATCAGCCAAGGCGCCTACAACGAAGGCCTCGCCTATGCCAAAGACCGCGAACAGTTCGGCAAAGCCATCATCAACTTCCCGGCTGTCTACGACATGCTCGCCCTCATGAAGGCTAAGCTCGACGCCGGCCGCGCCCTGCTCTACCAGTGCGCCCGCTACGTCGACATTTACAAAGCCCTCGACGACATCGCCCGCGAGCGTAAGCTCGACGCCGACGAACGCAAGGAACAGAAAACCTATGCCAAGCTGGCAGACAGCCTCACACCGCTGGCCAAGGGAATGAACTCCGAGTATGCCAACCAGAACACCTACGACGGCATCCAGATCCTCGGTGGTTCGGGCTTCATGATGGACTACCCCATCCAGCGCTACTACCGCGACGCCCGCATCACGAGCATCTACGAAGGCACGACGCAGCTCCAGGTCGTCGCAGCCATCCGCTACGTCACCAACGGCAGCTACCTGGCCCAGATGCGCGACTTTGAAGCCCAGCCCTGCTCGGCTGAGATGGAACCGCTCAAAGCCCGCGTCAAGGCCATGGCTGACAAGTTTGAGGCCTGCACGGCTCACGTCAAAGACGCCAAGGACCAGGAGATGCACGACATCTGCGCCCGTCATCTCGTCGAGATGGCCGCCGACTGCATCATGCTTCACCTGCTCATCTACAACGCCAGCCAAGCACCCGAGCTCTTCGCCAAGAGCGCCCGCGTCTATGCCAACTTCGCCGAGAGCGAGATTGAGAAGCACAACAACTTCATCATGAAGATGACGCCCGAGCAACTGGCCGACTATCGTCAGGAGGTTCCGGCCGTAGAGGACGCCGAGTAAACCCGCCGTCCCGACCATACACAGCGAGAGGGGAAGCCGACAAAGCTTCCCCTCTCTTTTTCCCATCAGCCGCCGCAACAGCCTCCGCGGAACTACGGGACAGCTGGACAGGCAGCCTCTCCGAGGCAGCCCACCGGCTCTCTGCCACAGCGAGACGGCGCTCAAACCGCCACAGGCCGCACACACATCCCGACAACCGCGCGGGACGGACGGCACAAAAACAGACGGAGCCGCCGGGAAAGACTCCCGGAAGCTCCGTTTACACAACCGGATTTCGGGTCCGGCTTAGCCCAAATACTTAGTCAGGATGCGAATGTTGTCGTCCTCACGCAGGCGACGCAGGGCGCGTTCCTTGATCTGGCGGACACGCTCACGGGTCAGGTTGAGCGTGTTGGCCACCTCTTCGGCGGTCATCTCGTTACGCCCGATGCCGAAGAGCATTTTCAGCACAAGCTGTTCGCGCTCCGAAAGGATGCTGAGCGCCGCGTCAAGGTCGGCCGAGAGCGACTCGCGCTCCATCTCGTTGTCGGTCGAGGGTGCCGACTCGTCGGTCATGATGTCGACCAGGCAGTTCGAGTCGTCGTCCTGGAACGGGGCGTCCACCGACACCTTTTTCCCGTTCGTCCCCAGCGCTTCCTGCACCTTGCTCGGCTCGACGTCAAGCAGGTCGGCCAGTTCCTGCACCGACGGACGCCGTTCGTACTCCTGCTCGAAATTGACGATAGCTTTCGTCAGCTTGCTCTGGAACCCCACTTGGTTCAACGGCATGCGCACAATGCGGCTCTGCTCGGAGATGGCCTGCAAGATACTCTGGCGAATCCACCACACGGCATAGCTGATGAATTTGAAGCCACGGGTTTCGTCAAACTTCTTGGCGGCCTTGATAAGCCCCAAGTTGCCTTCGTCGATCAAGTCGTTGAGCGCCAATCCTTGGTTCTGGTATTGCTTCGCCACAGAGACTACGAAGCGCAGGTTGGCCCGCGTCAGCTTTTCAAGTGCTGCATCGTCACCATGATGGATGCGTTGAGCCAGCTCTACCTCCTCATCGGTAGAAATCAGTTCCTCTCTGCCTATTTCAACTAAGTACTTGTCTAACGCCGCACTCGAACGGTTCGTAATACTTTTATTAATCTTTAATTGACGCATAAGTACACCTATCCAATTTGAGGTACAAAGGTACGGTTTTTTCGCTTTGGCCGTATCGTTTTATCCCCTTTGTTTGGTTTATTTCACACTTTTAAGAACTTTCATCGTCCTTCCACGCAGCCTCGGACAGTTTTTGATACAGCTGGCACCGTTGGCGGAGGAGAGCGTATCCGGCCGGCGCCTCCGCTGTCGGGCGGATGGACACAACGGCCAGTAGTCCCGCTTTTTCTGTCACTGCTTCTGATTATCCTGTCACTGCGACCGTTTTTCCTGTCGCTGCCGACTGCAAAAAGTGTGTCACATTCAGGAGCAAACGATGTGCCAAACCACTGTCCCGAAACCGCTGCCGCGAAAATCCTCCGGCTTTTCGCACGCTTTCCGCTCGTTTGCACACTTTGCTGCGCCAAGACAGGCGGCACTCGGGCAAGCTGCCGCGAAAATCCTCCGGCTTTTCGCGCGCTTTCCGCTCGTTTGCACTATCTTTGCATGATAAGACATCTATCCAAACGCACTGACGATGAAAATAGGAGATAAAGTTAGATTTCTCAACGAAGTGGGCGGCGGCACCGTCGCCGGTTTCCAGGACAAGAACACGGTGCTTGTGCGCGATGAGGACGGATTCGACGTCCCCGTGCTTATCCGCGAGTGCGTAGTCGTCGGCACCGACGACTACCAGACCCGCCCCGCCCCCGGCAAACCGGTGGGGGCAAAGAGCCTCAAAGGCTCCTACGGCTCCGGATTCACCGGCGGGGGCGAAGCCAGCAGCCGTTTCCGCGCCGAAAAGCCCGACACGTATGTCCACGCCTTTGACGACGACGAAGACGACAAGCCCATCACCTTCACCCCGACACCTGTCGAACGCCGGGGTGGCGACAAACTGAACGTTGTGCTCGGCTTCGTCGCCGCAGACCCTGCCCACGTACCCGCCAAGGTGTTCGAGGCCTACCTCGTCAACGACAGCAACTACTACCTCAACTACACCTATGCCTCGGCCGACGGCGTAGGACGCCGCCTGCGCGTCGAGGGCACAGTCGAGCCCAACATGAAAGTATTCCTCGAAGAGTTCACCCACGAGGCCCTGCCCGAGATGGAGCGCGTCGCCGTACAGTTCACCGCATTCAAGCGTGAGCGCGTCTACCAGCCCAAACCGGCCTTCGACGTGGAGCTGCGGCTTGACGTGACAAAGTTCTACAAACCGCACACGTTCGGCCCGACCGATTTCTTCGAGGAGCCGGCTCTCCTTGTCGACGTAGTGCGTGACGACCACGCCGTGCGCTCCGTCTTTGTCGACGCCGAGAGCCTGCGCGACGCCCTGACCCCCCATGCCAAACCCGAGCCCCGACCGGCCAAGACACCCGCACGAAAACCACACAAGGAGGACGGCCTCATCGAAGTGGACCTGCACGCCTCCGAGGTGCTCGAAACGACGGCGGGCATGAGCCACAAGGACATTCTCGACTACCAGCTCGACATATTCCGCCGCACCATGGACGAGCACCGCCGCCACACAGGGCAACGCATCGTCTTCATCCACGGCAAGGGCGACGGCGTGCTCCGCCAGGCACTGCTGCGCGAACTGCGGGCAAAGTACAAGACGTGTACGGCGCAGGACGCCTCGTTCCGCGAGTACGGCTTCGGCGCCACGATGGTCACCATCCATTAACCTCTCACCCACCCTGCGCCGCCGCGTTGCCCGCCCCGACGGGCGACGGCGGCGGCATA
>UMBE01031568.1_pt1 | contig 13343 bp, 8 predicted proteins | sample 1963881 | NCBI WGS metagenome assembly UMBE01 (sample SAMEA4835933, study PRJEB28245) | human gut metagenome | biome: gut microbiome; material: fecal sample | place: Denmark | collected 2008 | reverse complement strand
AGCTGTTCACGGCCTGCCAGTCCTACAAGAAAGTACCTTATTTGCAGGATACAGAAGTAATAAATCAAACAGAGCAGAAAGAAAAACTGTACGATGCAAAGATCATGCCTAAAGATCTGTTGACCATCGTAGTATCCTGTACAAGTCCGGAACTGGCAGCACCTTTTAATCTGACGGTTGCCAGTCCGACGAATTTGTCAGTGGCCAATACCTTGGCTACTACACAACCCGTGTTGCAAACCTATCTGGTAGATAATGAAGGAAAAATCTCTTTCCCTGTGCTGGGAGAACTGGAACTCGGTGGATTGACCAAGAAACAGGCAGAACAAATGATTGTAGATAAGTTGAAACCTTATATGAAAGAGGCGCCTATCGTAACGGTGCGTATGGTCAACTATAAGATTTCGGTGATAGGAGAGGTAACCCGTCCGGGTACTTTTACTATTTCTAATGAGAAAGTAAACTTGCTGGAGGCGCTTGCTATGGCAGGGGATATGACGGTATATGGCTTACGCGATAACGTGAAGCTGATTCGTGAAGATGCTACCGGTAAGCAGGAAATTATTATTCTCGACTTGAATAAGTCGGAAACCATTCTTTCTCCATATTATTGGCTGCAACAGAATGATGTCGTATATGTAACTCCCAACAAAGCAAAAGCCCGTAACTCGGATATCGGTAACAGCACAAGCCTGTGGTTCTCCGCTACCTCCATTCTGGTGTCTTTAGCCAGCTTATTATTTAATATCTTAAAATAACGTTTTGAAATAATGAAAGAAGAATTTGCAAACGAAAGACAACGTGAAGCTGATGACGAGAAGATAGATATTCAGGAAGTGCTTTTCAAATATATCATCCATTGGCCTTGGTTTGTCGGTGCAGTTTTAGTTTGCCTTATCGGTGCATGGATATACTTGCGCATGGCTACTCCTGTCTATAATATATCGGCTACGGTCCTGATCAAAGATGATAAAAAAGGAGGGAATACAGGAGGCATGGCAGGACTGGAAGAACTGGGGTTAAGCGGCTTGATCAGCTCTTCTCAAAACATAGACAATGAGTTGGAAGTCTTGCGTTCGAAGACATTGGTGAAGGAAGTTGTCAATCAGCTGAACCTGTATGTGTCATATGCAGACCAAGACGAGTTCCCTTCCAAGAATATGTATAAGACTTCTCCTGTTATCGTTAGCCTGACTCCACAAGAAGCAGAGAAGTTGAGCGATCCGATGATTGTTGAAATGTCATTGTATCCGCAAGGCAGTCTGGACGTAGGGGTGACGATTGGTGATAAAGAATACCAGAAACATTTTGAGAAACTTCCTGCTGTCTTTCCGATGGACGAAGGTACCCTGGCATTCTTCCAGTCACCGGACTCACTGATGGCGAATAAAGATACAACGGAAGAGTCTTCAGCTCAGAATGTCCGTCGTATCACGGCAAAAATCAATTCGCCGATGAAGGTGGCTCGGGTATATTGTGAGAATCTGACTATTGAGCCGACCTCTAAAACTACCTCAGTGGCTGTAATATCTCTGAAGAACTCCAGCCTGCAACGCGGACAGGATTTCATCAACCAACTGCTGGAAATGTACAACCGCAATACGAATAACGATAAAAACGAGATTGCCCAGAAGACAGCAGAATTCATTGACGAACGTATTGATATTATCTCGAAGGAGCTTGGAAATACGGAAGCGAATCTGGAGAACTTCAAGCGTAATGCCGGTATAACCGACCTGACCAGTGAGGCTCAAATAGCCTTGACCGGTAATGCGGAATATGAAAAGAAGAGGGTGGAAAACCGGACACAAATCAGTCTGCTGGAGGATTTGCGGAAATATATAAGAGGGAATGAATACGAAGTATTACCAAGTAACGTCGGTTTACAGGATGCTGCATTAGTAGCAACGATTGAACGATATAATGAAATGTTGGTTGAGCGGAAACGTTTATTGCGTACTTCGACAGAAAATAATCCGGCTATTGTAAATTTGGATACGAGTATCCGTGCTATGAAATCGAATGTTCAGGCTACTCTTGATGGTACATTGCAGGGGATGTTGATTACAAAAGCCGATCTTGATCGTGAAGCAAATCGTTTTTCTCGTCGTATTAGTGATGCTCCGGGACAAGAAAGGCAGTTTGTGAGTATTGCCCGTCAACAAGAAATTAAGGCCGGACTATATTTGATGCTTTTGCAGAAGCGTGAAGAAAATGCAATAGCACTGGCAGCTACCGCAAACAATGCGAAGATCATTGATGAAGCTATTGCTGACGACATCCCTGTATCTCCGAAACGGAAAATAATTTATCTGATTGCTTTAGTACTGGGCGTTGGCATCCCCGTAGGCATTATCTACCTGATTGGTCTGACCAAGTTCAGGCTCGAAGGACGGGCAGATGTTGAAAAGCTGACCACCGTTCCTATCGTCGGCGATATTCCGTTGACAGACGAAAAGAACGAGAAGGATGGTTCTATTGCCGTATTTGAGAATCAGAACAATCTGATGAGCGAGACCTTCCGAAATATCCGTACCAATCTTCAGTTTATGCTGCAGAATGACAAGAAAGTAATACTGGTTACTTCTACGGTCAGTGGAGAAGGAAAATCGTTTATTTCAGCGAATCTGGCGATCAGTCTTTCTCTCTTAGGGAAGAAAGTAGTCATTGTGGGACTTGATATTCGTAAACCGGGACTGAATAAGGTCTTCCGCCTTTCGACGAAGGAGAAAGGTATTACTTTATACCTGGCAAATCCGGATACAGACCTGATGAGTCTGGTACAGCCTTCAGATGTCAATAAGAATCTGTCCATCCTTCCGGGTGGAACGGTTCCTCCTAATCCGACGGAATTGCTGGCTCGTGACGGACTGGACAAAGCCATTGAAATACTGAAGAAGAATTTTGACTATGTGATCTTGGATACTGCACCTGTAGGTATGGTTACCGATACCTTACTGATCGGACGTGTAGCAGATTTGTCTGTCTACGTTTGCCGTGCCGACTATACTCACAAGGTAGAGTACACGCTGATCAACGAACTTGCCGAAGAAAAGAAACTGCCTAATATCTGTACCGTTATCAACGGCGTAGACTTGAAACGCAGAAAGTATGGCTATTATTATGGCTACGGTAAGTATGGCAAATACTATGGATATGGTAAGCGCTATGGTTATGGCTACGGTCAGGAAAATAATAAATCATAGAAATACTGATAAACCATAGGAACACTTGTCAATCATATCAGCATGATAAGCCGTATTTGATTGACAAGCTACAGGAGTACCATAAAATCGTACTGCCCTATACAAAGAAGAAAAGCGAGTGTCTGCACAACCAGATACTCGCTTTTTTTGTTATATTTGTATTATCCCTTAAAAAAACTGATAATTATGGAACACAGCAGACTTACTATTTGGAGCCTTTTTTTTCTGGTAGCTTCATGCGGAAGTGTATTTGCTCAGAGAAAACCAGTTCTTCCTCCTCCCGTAGACTCCCTGATAACGGTAGGCTATGCCACCGGAAGTATGAAAACGATCTCCGGATCGGTGGAGAAAATCACGGAGACACAGATGAATAAAGACCAGATCACGAACCCGCTGGAGGCTATTCGCGGACGGGTTCCGGGATTGACCATTCAGCGTGGAACCAATGGCCCTGCAGCTCTCGACGCAGTCCGCCTGCGTGGTACCACTTCATTGACCAGCGGGAACGACCCGTTAATTATCGTCGATGGAGTATTCGGAGATTTGAGCATGCTTGCTTCCATTTACCCTACGGATATCGAGAGTTTTACCATCCTCAAGGATGCTTCCGAAACATCACAGTACGGATCGCGGGGGGCCTCCGGTGTCATCGAAATCACTACGAAGAAAGGGATGAGCGGTAAGACGCAAGTGAGCTACAACGGTATCTTCGGAATATCCACCGTCTACAAGAACCTGAATATGCTGTCGGCAAATGACTTCCGGAGAGTCGCTTCCGAACGGGGCATCTCTATTCTCGACAAAGGCAACAGTACCAACTTCCAGAAAGAAATTGAGCAAACAGGATTGCAGCAGAACCATCACATCGCCTTCTATGGCGGTTCCAATGAATCCAGCTACCGTGTATCCCTCGGTTTTATGGATCGTCAGGGAGTCATTCTGAATGAAGACATGAAGAACTTCACTTCCAATATGAACATGACTCAAAAGATGTTTGACGGTTTTCTGAACTGCGAACTGGGTATGTTCGGCTCTATCCAGAAGAACCACAATCTGGTAGACCTTCAGAAAACGTTCTATTCTGCCGCTACTTTCAATCCCACCTATCCCAACCACAAAGACCCTGTGACCGGTTCGTGGGACGGAATCACCACCGCCAGCCAGATTACCAATCCGCTGGCATGGAGGGAAGTGCAGGATCATGACGCCACTTCTCATATCAGCACCCATGCCCGTCTGACCTTTCACTTGATGGACGAACTCAAGTTGGTACTCTTCGGTGCCTATACCTATAATATAGTCGAAAATTCACAGTACCTGCCCACTTCCGTCTGGGCGCATGGACAAGCATATAAAGGCACAAAAAAGATGGAGTCTCTCTTGGGCAACATGATGCTGACCTACAAGAAAGGCTGGAAGAAACACTTCTTCGACGCCCTCGCACTGGCGGAACTTCAGAAGGAGACTTATACAGGATTCTATACCACAGTCACCAACTTCAACACGGATAAATTCGGCTACAACAACCTGCAAGCCGGTGCTCTCCGTCTTTGGGAAGGCACCAACTCATATTACGAACAGCCGCATCTGGCCTCCTTCATGGGACGCTTCAACTACACCTATGCCGACCGTTACAGCCTGACAGTGAACGCCCGTACCGACGCCTCCTCCAAATTCGGCGCCAACCACAAATGGGGCTTCTTTCCGTCAGTTTCCGCCGCTTGGGTGATCAGTGAAGAAAAGTTCATGAAGCGTCTTCCCATCATTGATAATCTGAAATTCCGTATAGGTTACGGTCTGGCAGGCAATCAAAGCGGAATCGACTCATACACTACGCTGAGTCTTGTCAAACCGAACGGTGTGATTCCTGTAGGAAATTCGGCAGCTGTATCCTTAGGCGACCTGCGCAACACAAACCCCGATTTGAAATGGGAAGTGAAACATACCTTCAATACAGGTATCGACCTGGCTATGTTCGGCAACCGCCTGCTGCTCTCCGCCAATTATTACAACTCCAAGACGACGGACATGCTTTACCTCTACAACGTCAGTGTCCCGCCTTTCACCTACAATACGCTGCTGGCTAATATCGGCTCCATGCGCAACAGCGGTCTGGAAATAGCCATCGGTATCACTCCGCTGAAAACGCAGGACATGGAACTGAACATTAATGCCAACATCACCTTCCAGCAAAACAAACTGCTCTCTCTGAGCGGTATGTACAACGGAGAAATGATTTCCGCTCCCCAGTATAAGAGCCTCGCCAGCCTCGATGGAGCCGGATTTCATGGCGGCTACAATCATATCGTCTACCAAGTGGTGGGACAGCCGCTAGGTGTCTTCTACCTGCCTCATTCCAATGGACTCGTTTCCGACGGAAACGGCGGTTACACCTATGATATTGCCGATCTGAATGGCGGTGGTGTCAGTCTGGAAGATGGCGAAGACCGCTATGTAGCGGGACAGGCCGTGCCCAAGACAATTCTCGGATCGAACATCAGTTTCCGTTATAAGCGCTTCGACCTTTCAGTACAGATTAATGGCGCTTTCGGACATAAAATATACAACGGAACCTCCCTGACCTATATGAACATGAATATATTCCCCGATTACAACGTGATGGAGGAGGCTCCGCAACGGAATATCAAAGACCAGACTGCTACCGACTACTGGTTGGAGAACGGGGCGTATGTAAACTTCGACTACGTGACACTCGGCTGGAACGTGCCGATAGAGAAAGTGCAGAAACTGAAGAAATACGTCCGCTCGCTGCGACTGGCGTTTACGGTCAACAACCTGGCGACGATTTCCGGCTATTCGGGTCTTTCGCCCATGATCAACAGCTCAACGGTCAATTCCACTTTGGGGCTGGATGATAAACGGGGATATCCATTGGCGAGAACCTACATGCTGGGATTGAGTATTAATTTCTAACGACGTCAGAACAACGTACAAACTTTTAACGGAGGAGTAAATCATGAAAAAATATATAAGAAATACAGCTATCGCACTGATGACGGCAACGGCTTTGTTCTCGTGCGACAAGTTTCTGGAAGAGAGTCCCAAAGACAAACTGCCGGAAGATGAAGTCTACAATAACCTCTCGGATTTATATCTGAATGCCGTGTCCTCTCTTTATACTTATATCGGTGGTTATAGCGACAGTCAGGGATTGCAGGGAACGGGTAGGGGAGTTTATGACCTGAACACCTTCACCACCGACGAAGCCATCATCCCCACCCGTGGCGGCGACTGGTACGACGGCGGATTCTGGCAAGGATTGTTCCTGCACCAATGGGGAATTGAAAACGACGCCATCCAAGCCACTTGGGAATATCTTTATAAAGTAGTCATGCTGTCCAACAAATCGTTGGAACGGATCGACCAGTTCTCCGAAACTCACACTGATGCCGAACTTCCCGCCTATCGTGCCGAAGTACGGGCGATGCGCGCGATGTATTACTATTATCTGATGGATCTGTTCGGACGTGTCCCGCTGATACTCACCTCATCTCCATCCATGAAGGACGTCGTACAGAGCGAACGGAAAACAATATTCGACTTTGTGTTCAAAGAGTTGCAGGAATCAGCCCCTTTGCTTAGTGAAGTTCATAGCAATCAGTCCGGTCCGTATTACGGACGCATCACCCGTCCCGTAGTTGTCTTCCTGCTGGCGAAACTGGCATTGAATGCTGAAGTCTACACCGACAATGACTGGACAGACGGACAACGTCCCGACGGAAAGAATCTCTTTTTCGAGGTAAACGGCAACCGTCTCAATGCCTGGCAGACGGTGATCGCATACTGTGACCAGCTGCAAGAAATGGGCTATCGTCTGGAACCGGATTACAAAACCAATTTTACCGTATTCAACGAACCCTCTGTCGAGAACATCTTTACGATTCCGATGAATAAGACCTTGTACACCAACCAGATGCAATACCTTTTCCGTTCCCGTCATTACAATCACGCCAAAGCCTATGGGCTGAGCGGCGAAAACGGGCCGAGCGCCACGATCGAAGCATTGGAAACCTTCGGCTATGAAACAGCCGGACAGGACCCGCGTTTTGACATCTGTTATTTTGCCGGAGTCGTCTATGACCTAAAGGGGAATGTAGTCCGCCTGGACAACGGAACCATTCTTGAATATCTGCCGTGGAAAGTCGCCCTGGATATTTCGAACACCCCGTATGTACAGACAGCAGGAGCCCGTATGAAGAAATATGAGATAGACGAAACGGCCACCAAAGATGGCAAGCTGATGGAAAATGATATCGTTCTTTTCCGTTATGCAGATGCTTTGCTGATGAAAAGTGAGGCCAAAGTACGCAATGGCGAGAGCGGAGATACAGAACTGAACGAAGTACGCAGGCGTGTCAATGCCTCTTCCCGTACGGCTACACTGGAGAACATCCTTGCCGAGCGGCAACTCGAACTGGCTTGGGAGGGGTGGAGACGTCAGGACTTGATCCGCTTCGGGGAGTTCACGAGAGCATACAGCAGTCGTCCGCAACTTCCGGATGAAGAAAGTGGATATACCACCGTATTCCCGATTCCGGAGAAAATACGGGTGATGAATACAAAACTGAAGCAGAATCCGGGATATTAGCTCAATTCATAGTAAAATAATGAATAAATGTATAAACAGTATTCATATTATTACTATATTTGTGTGGTAATTAAGTCCGAAGTGTTATGAGTTACAAATCAATTAAAGACGTTGTAACTATGTTGCAAGAAAACGGTTTTGTACTAAAGAGTCAGAAAGGTAGCCATATGAAGTTTGAGAAAGACGACAAAATAGTTATTGTACCGAATCATAACAGCAAAGGCGTTGAGAAAGGCACTTATTACAGCATTTTGAGACAAGCGGGGCTGAAAAAATAGCCCCCTTGTTCTCTTGATTAAATAATAGGAGATAAAAATGAAAACAGTAGAAGTAATTGTGGAACACGCAGGGAAGAACTTGAGTGCTTATATCGAAGGTGCTCCGGTTATCACTGTTGGAAATGACATGAGAGAGATTGAGGAAAATATGAAGGAAGCGATTGAATTATATCTGGAAGATAATCCCAATCCTTGTGAACTATTGTCCGGAGAATTGGAGTTGAAGTTTAAGATTGACGCTGCTACCTTTATAAACTATTACAGTAATATCTTCACCAAAGCAGCCCTGAGCCGGATAACCGGAATTAACGAACGTCAGTTATGGCATTATGCCGCCGGTGTGCATAAACCGCGCAGACAACAACTGGAAAAGATTCAGAAGGGTATCCAAGCTCTGACGAAAGAGTTGTCATCCATTCATTTACTGTAATATCAAGTACGCACTATTGTGAAAATAATAGGCATGGAAAATTAAAAAGCTCCGGCATTCCCTACGAATGCCGGAGCTTTTATTATATCTGTGTGGCAGGCTATTATCTCTTAAAGAAGAAAGCCTAGTCAAAGAAACTCTTGAACTTTTTGAAGATCTTCTCCTTCACCGACGTGCTCGGTTTGAAGTTATCCGAAGCCTCCATTTTTTCCAGCGTATTCTTTTCCTCCTTATTCAATGTTTCCGGCACATAAATACTGATGTTCACCAGCAAATCACCTGTACCGTATCCATTGACATTCGGCAAACCTTTTCCGCGCAGGCGGAGCACTTTGCCCGGCTGTGTACCCGAGTCGATCTTCACTTTCACCTTGCCGTCGATAGTCGGAATTTCCACAGCACCACCCAGCGCAGCCGTCGGGAAACTCAGCAGCAAGTTATAGATCAGATCATTTTCGTCGCGGATTAAGTCCGGATGCGGTTCTTCCTCAACGAGAATCAGCAAGTCGCCCGGCACGCCATTATGCTTTCCGGCATTACCCTTGCCGCCCATTGAGAGCTGCATACCTTCTGCCACTCCGGCAGGAATCTTCACCGTCACTACCTCTTCGCCGTATACGATACCGTCTCCGGCACACTCCTTACACTTGTTTTTGATGATTTTGCCTTCACCATTACAGGTAGGACAGGTGGCACGGGTCTGCATTGTACCCAGTATCGTCTGCTGGTTGCGGATCACCGAGCCGCTTCCTTTACAGGTCGGACAAGTCTCCGAACCGCCGTCGCCTTCGGCACCCGTACCATGACAGTGACTACACGGCACATATTTCTTCAGTTTGAACTTCTTTTCTACTCCTGTCGAGATTTCTTTCAAAGACATCTTTACCTTGACGCGAAGATCGCTGCCCCGATAGCGACGTTGCTGTGAACCACCGCCACCGCCACCGAAACCGCTGAACCCTCCGAAGCCGCCGCTGAAACCACCGCCGCGACCTCCGAAGATGTCACCGAACATGGAGAAGATATCATCCATAGACATTCCTTCGCCACCGAAACCACCGAACGGACCTCCGTTGCCCGCCGCACCGCTTACTCCCGCATGACCGAACTGGTCGTAACGCGAACGCTTGTCCGGATTGCTCAACACGTCATACGCTTCGGCAGCCTCCTTGAATTTCTCTTCCGCTTCCTTGTCACCCGGATTTTTGTCGGGGTGATATTGGATCGCTTTTTTGCGGTAGGCTTTTTTAATCTCTTCTACTGTGGCGGTTTTTGTCACCTCCAGCACTTCATAATAGTCTCTTTTTTCTGCCATGCTTCTTAACTAAACTAACTTTTGTATTTACTCCCCAACTACTACTTTCGCGTGACGAATCACCTTGTCATTCAGCGTATATCCCGTCTGTACGCAGTCCAGAATCTTACCTTTCTGCTCTTCCGACGGGGCAGGGATGACGGCAATGGCTTCGTGATAATCGGTATCCAGCGGCTGGTCTTTCGTTTCGATGACCTTCACACCATTCTGTGCCATGACAGCCATGAACTTATTATAAATCAATTCGACACCTTCCTTCACGGCTTTTACGTCTTTGGCAGTTTCCATCGTTTTGATGGCACGTTCAAAGTCGTCGATCACCGGCAGAATGCTGCTGATGCTCTTTTCGCCACCATTCAGAATCAGTTCCGCCTTCTCCTTCATGGTACGTTTGCGGTAATTGTCAAACTCAGCGGACAGGCGCAGATATTTGTCCTTTTGCTCCTCGATGACAGCCTGAGCATCTTCCAGCTCCTTTTCGAGTTGCTCCTCATGAGTCAGGGGAGCGGCCTCTTCTGCCTGATCGTTTTGCGGTTGTTCTTCCGCCGTATCCTTTGTTTCTTCCACATTCAGCTCTTCAGCCATCTTTTCTTTTTCTTTTGGATCCATATCTTATTTTTATTTTTTATTCATAATATCAATTTCCCAAGCAAAAACTTTGCCAATCTGACCGTTTTGCCAAAAAACGTGGCAAAGGTAATACATTTATGCCAGATTGACACATTCCGGATAGCTCATAATTCATTTTAAATGTCTACCTTTGCACGCTCAAATAATAATATAGTAACTGGTAAAATAGTAAATAATAGAAAATGATTACAGTTTCAAACGTTTCGGTGCAGTTTGGTAAAAGAGTCTTGTTTAATGACGTGAACCTGAAATTTACAAGTGGCAACTGCTATGGTATTATCGGCGCGAACGGTGCGGGAAAATCCACCTTCCTTCGTACAATCTACGGAGATCTGGACCCGACGACCGGTACGATTGCCCTGGGACCGGGCGAACGCCTGTCGGTGTTGAGCCAGGACCACTTTAAATGGGATGCTTATACGGTAATGGACACCGTAATGATGGGCCACACCGTGTTGTGGGACATTATGAAGCAGCGTGAAGTATTGTACGCCAAGGAAGACTTCACGGACGAAGACGGACTGAAAGTATCCGAACTGGAAGAGAAATTTGCCGAGCTGGACGGATGGAATGCGGAGAGTGACGCAGCCATGCTGTTGAGCGGTCTGGGCATCAAGGAAGACAAGCATTATACATTGATGGGTGAGCTGAGCGGTAAGGAAAAGGTGCGTGTGATGCTTGCGCAAGCATTGTACGGCAACCCCGACAACCTCCTTCTGGACGAACCTACCAATGACCTCGATATGGAAACAGTGACCTGGCTGGAAGAATACCTTTCCAACTTCGAGCACACCGTGCTGGTGGTAAGCCACGACCGTCACTTCCTCGACTCCGTATGTACGCACACCGTAGACATCGACTACGGAAAGATCAATATGTTTGCCGGAAACTACAGTTTCTGGTACGAATCTAGTCAGCTGGCGCTCCGTCAGCAGCAGAACCAGAAGGCGAAGGCTGAGGAGAAGAAGAAAGAGCTGGAAGAATTTATCCGCCGTTTCAGTGCCAACGTAGCGAAGAGCAAGCAGACCACAAGCCGCAAGAAGATGCTGGAAAAACTGAACGTAGAAGAAATCAAACCTTCTTCACGCAAGTATCCGGGCATCATCTTCACTCCCGAACGCGAACCGGGCAACCAGATTCTCGAAGTTTCCGGACTGAGCAAGAAGACGGAAGAAGGCGTAGTGCTGTTCAGCGACGTGAACTTCAACATCGAAAAAGGCGACAAAGTGGTATTCCTTTCACGTAACCCGCGTGCGATGACCGCTTTCTTCGAAATCATCAACGGAAACATGAAGCCGGATGCCGGACAGTTCAACTGGGGAGTAACCATCACAACGGCTTACCTGCCTCTGGACAATACGGACTTCTTCAACACTGACCTTAACCTGGTGGACTGGTTGAGCCAGTTCGGCGAAGGTAACGAAGTGTACATGAAGGGCTTCCTCGGACGTATGCTGTTCTCCGGCGAAGAGGTACTGAAGAAAGTCAGCGTACTTTCCGGAGGTGAAAAGATGCGTTGTATGATTGCACGTATGCAGCTCCGCAATGCGAACTGTCTGATTCTGGATACTCCGACCAATCACTTGGACCTGGAATCTATTCAGGCTTTCAACAACAACCTGAAGACGTACAAAGGAAATATCCTCTTCTCTTCGCATGACCACGAATTTATTCAGACGGTTGCCAACCGCATTATCGAACTGACTCCGAACGGTATCATCGACAAGATGATGGAATATGACGAATATATCACTTCGGATCATATCAAGGAGTTGAGGGCGAAGATGTACGGTGATAAATAGCGTGTTGTATCAGCCGGATACACTGACTTTTGCACCTTCTTACTGTCAAGGAAAGGGAAATGCTTGTTAACTGTCGTAACATTGCTTTTCCCTTTCCTTTTCATTGCTTGTTAGCTTCCGTAACATCCTATCCTACATTCACGGTCGAGTGTGCTTACTGTTTATTGTTTATCATCCCGAAGCTCCCCGTTTTTACAACTCAAACTTCCCCTGTTTCGGCAACTGCGGCAATGTCGAATTAGCCTTGCGCTCTTCCCGCGAATACTCTACTACCATATATTCCGTAACGCCGTCCGAGGTGACCCGTTTATGGAAATTATTCTTTTCGAGCACGGTGACCAATATCTTTTGTGCCTGTTGGTTGGACTGGGTGCGTCCGTTCACGCTCAGTATTGAAAGGATATAAGAAGCGGGATACCATTGCGCATTTATTTCTCCTCCTTTAGCCGCACGGAAATAGAAAAACAGATTTTCCTCCACCGGGTCTTTCAGGCGGTAATTCTCGTTACGGTCGTTCAGGAAGGTGATCTGTTCTTTATCATACCAGTACTGAAATCCTTGTTGATAAAGCGCCAACGCTTGTGAGTATACTCCTTCGTAATTTATAGGGTTACGATAGTCGACTTTCAGGATAGTGTTGAAGAGAATACGTCTGTTTTCCTTGATATCCTGCAGGCAGTGCGGATTATTGGTGCTGGCTATAAACGAGGCACGACGGACGTAGTTGTATGTCTGTATGTCGTAAACTTTCCGCTCTGTCACCTCATCTTGTGTGATGAGTCTTTTCAGGTCCTGCATGTGCCAGGTTGAGATGCTGTCAAATTCATCCAAGTCGATGATGAGACAGGAAGAAAGCTGTAGCAGATGGTCTGTTTTGTCGGGTTTGATCATGCCGTGGCGGTAATACCCCTTTAGTTCCGGAGGCAGAAGACGCCGGATAAAGATGCTCTTACCTTTCCCTTGTTCGCCATAAAGTAACATCAGTTGGTGGTTTTGCGCGTCATCGTTGATGGCGCACGCCACCATGCCTACCAGCCAGTGGCGGAGACTGTCCTCAAAAAAGGACTGGTCTG
>UMBE01015400.1_pt1 | contig 13446 bp, 6 predicted proteins | sample 1963881 | NCBI WGS metagenome assembly UMBE01 (sample SAMEA4835933, study PRJEB28245) | human gut metagenome | biome: gut microbiome; material: fecal sample | place: Denmark | collected 2008 | reverse complement strand
TTTCTTTTTTACCCAACAATATCTTTAATTAAGGGAGACGGGAAAAGCACTGCCTGGCACAGCTAACCTGTTTATGCTGCGGCAGCTGCTGGGAATTCCGTTGGAAGCAGCGGATATGGAAGTGACTGATTTAGAAGGGACAACGGGAACGGAAAAATCGGGAACATTAGCAAACACAGAAAAAGCAGAAAGCCTGACAGCAAAGCAGAAGTGGATGCAGCTTGCGGCAGCGGCAATTCTGCTGTGGTTTGCTCTGCAATTTGTTGGGCTTGGCGCGGCGATTGGATTGTTGATACTTCTGTTCATTTCAATAAGCGGACTCTTTTTTATAGCGGCGGGAAAAAGCGGCGCTGCAACGGCTGCAAAAGCAGCAGCAAGGCGGGTCCTGTATTTAGCGGCAGCAACACTGCTGGCGGTACTTTTATGGTGTATTGCTTTTGTGACATCTGCAAACTACCAAAGTACAGCGATGTGGAACGTACCACAAGATGTATGGCAGCAATACCCCACAGTTGCCGCATGGATGCAGCATTGTGAAACAATGGGCAGCGGTGTCTATATGCAGCAGGTGGATTTACCAGCAAGTCAGGGGGCCGCAACGGTATATCTTGTCTGCCGCAATGGCGTGACCAATGAACAGGCGGGAAAAATCACCCCCAATCCACTGCGGCTGCGCTTCTGGGTTACTTATCAGGCAGGGGAGAGCGAGCCCATGCTGGATGTGTTGACATTCTGCGAAAATAAGGACTATCAGGTGTTTTTCAGAATCGGGAAAGACCAGTCTGATTGTATCTTTACGACAAATGAAAGTGAAGCGTTGGCAGGAGAAGGAAGAAGCCTGCTGGAAAGCCGGGCAAATGACAAATAAAGAAAGTTAGGGCAATACCGCATAATTCTAAGTGCCGATACGGCGAGCGAGGTGCGGCAGATGCCAAGCCAAAAGCGCAGATAATACTGGATGTCTTATCGAGCATTTTGGCAACGCAGATGCCGTGCCGCAGCTGCCGGAGCGGTGCTTAAGCCGCAAGGCGGGAATTGTGCGGTGTTGCCTTAGAGAAATGAGCCTGTGCAGGAACCGTGCATAAACACTGTTTCTGCGCAGGCTTTTTGTTAAATAAAAACGGATTTGTTTTTTCTAACATTTGGTGTATAATACTTTTATACTGGGTTTGTCTGTGCAGGATGAATGGTGCCTGCATGGAGGGCAGGGGAGAACGCTTCCCTGACTGGCTCAGAAAGACACCATATAGAAAAGGAGAATCCGCCATGTCGGAAGCATTGAAAGAACGCAAAGAGATGGACCCGCAGTACCAGTGGGACCTGACCAAAATGTACGCCAGCGATGCGGAATGGGAAAAGGCTTTTGCCGCCATTGACCCCAAAATTGAAGCTTTGGCTGCCTGGGAGGGCAAGCTGAACAACGCTGCCAGCATTCGTGAATTTTATGATGCAGAAATCGGCGTGTTCCGTGAACTGGAAAACCTGGCTGTCTACACCAGCCTGCGTCTGAGCGAGGATACCCGTGCTGATGACGCCCAGAGCATGGATGCCCGCGCTACCGCCAAATATGTAAAGGCTGTCGGTACCATCGCCTATGCTCAGCCGGAAATCCTGGCACTGCCGCAGGAAACCCTGGATGCCATCATGGCTGACGAGCAGGTTGCCCCCTATCGTTTTGCTCTGGAAGACCTGCTGCGTGCAAAGCCTCACACCCTGACCGCCCCGGAAGAAAAGCTGCTGGCTGCTTTCGGTGAGGCATTCGGCACCCCGAAAAATGTTGCCGATAACCTGGAAGACGCCGACATGGTGTTCGATTCCGTCAAGGATGGCGAGGGCAACGATGTGGAGCTGACCGCTTCCAACTACATCCTGCTGCAAACCTCCAATGACCGCGTGCTGCGCAAGAATGCCTTTGAAAGCTACTACAAGAGCTTCCGCCAGCACATCAACACGCTGGCTGCCTCTTACTCCGGCGCTGTCAAGACCGCTACCGCCGAAGCCTCCGTCCGTCATTATGAATCTTCCCGCGCCATGTCCATGGCAGGGGAGAACGTGCCCGGCCAGGTCTATGATAACCTGGTGGCTACTGTGCGCAAGCACCTGCCGGATATGTACCGCTATGTTGCTCTGCGCAAGCGCATCCTGGGTGTGGACGAGCTGCACTACTATGATGTGTACGCCCCGCTGACCAAGGGCGTCAGTGCCCATTACACCTATGACCAGGCCAAGCAGATGGTTCTGGATGCCGTTGCACCGCTGGGCGAAGAGTACGGCACCATCGTTCGCAAGGGCTTTGCCGAGCGCTGGATCGATGTGTTCCCCAACAAGGGCAAGAGCGGCGGCGCTTACTCCGGCGGCAGCTATGATTCCAACCCCTATATCATGTGCAACTTTACCGGTACGCTGGACAGCGTTTCCACCATTGCGCATGAGATGGGCCATAGCATGCACAGCTGGTTCAGCCGCCATACCCAGCCTGCCCAGTATGCCGACTATACCCTGTTTGTCGCAGAGGTCGCTTCCACCGTCAACGAGAACCTGCTCATTGAGCACCTGCTGGCAGAAAAGAACCAGGATCCCGCAACCCGCCTGGCCCTGCTGAATCAGTACCTCGAAAATTTCAAGGGAACCGTCTACCGCCAGACGATGTTTGCCGAGTTTGAGCGCGATGCCCACGCCATGGCCGAGCGCGGCGAAGCCCTGAACCCCGCCGCCCTGAACAATCTGTACAAGAAGCTCATTGTGGACTACTTTGGACCGGAGCTGGTTGTGGATGACGAAGTACAGTACGAGTGGGCACGCATCCCGCACTTCTACCGCCCGTTCTATGTTTATAAGTATGCAACCGGCTATTCCACTGCCGTGGCATTGTCCGAGGGCATCCTGAAGAACGGCGAACCGGCTGTTAAGAAGTACCTGGAGTTCCTGCACATGGGCGGCAGCGCTTACCCGCTGGATGAGCTGCGCCATGCCGGTGTGGACCTGACCACCCCCGCCCCGGTGGATGCTGCCCTGGATAAGTTCGGCCGCATTCTGGACGAAGCCGAAGCCTGCGTGGCACAGCTGGAAGCTGCAAAATAAGCAGGGGAAAGTCCGAGGGTGTATCTGATTCTTTGTTTTCAGATACACCTTAAACGCAAAATTAGAACCCCCAGTGCAGAAAATCAGCATCTTGCACGATTATTTGAAATATTTTTTGTGAATACTCTTGACAGAGCGTGGTTTATCCGCTATTATTATAAATGCGTGAGTTAAGGGGTCAAGTGCGGCCAAAATGGAAGCACAACCCCCGCAAAAAACTGCGCGGAATAATCAAGAAAGGAGAAAAGAAATGCCTACTTTTAACCAGCTCGTACGCAAAGGCCGTGAGGTCCTGGTAACCAAGAGCACTGCTCCTGCCCTTCAGAAGAGCTACAACTCCCAGAAGAAGCAGTACACCACCATGAACAGCCCCCAGAAGCGTGGTGTTTGCACCGCTGTTCGTACCATGACCCCCAAAAAGCCCAACTCTGCTCTGCGTAAAGTTGCCCGTGTCCGCCTGACGAATGGTATCGAGGTCACCTCCTACATTCCTGGTATCGGCCATAACCTGCAGGAGCACAGCGTTGTCCTGATCCGTGGCGGTCGTGTTAAGGACCTGCCCGGTGTCCGTTACCACATCATCCGTGGTACTCTGGATACTCAGGGTGTTGCAAACCGTAACCAGGCTCGCAGCAAATACGGCGCAAAGCGTCCCAAGGCCGGTGCCAAGAAGTAAGGAAACATCTTTTCGCCATAAAATGGTCAGCTGACCCTTTTGTGGCATAACGGGAGTTTTCTTTAACTTTCGAGTACCGATGATATCATTAATGTGAAGGAGGGAAGAAAGATGCCCAGAAGAGGTAAAATCGCAAAGCGCGAAGTTCTGGCTGATCCTATTTACAATTCCAAGCTCGTCACCCGTCTGGTCAACAGCATCATGCTGGATGGCAAGAAGGGCGTCGCTCAGAAGATCGTTTACGAAGCTTTTGAGACTGTCAAAGAGAAGACCGGCAACGATCCTCTCGAAATGTTCGAGAAGGCCATGGAAAACATCATGCCCAGCCTCGAAGTTAAGGCCCGCCGTGTCGGCGGCTCCACCTACCAGGTTCCCCTGGAGGTCAGCCCCGCCCGCCGCGAGACCCTCGGCCTGCGCTGGCTGACTCTGTACAGCCGCAGCCGTGGTGAAAAGACTATGTCCGCTCGCCTGGCCGCCGAGATCATCGACGCTACCAACAACGTTGGCGGCGCTGTCAAGAAGCGCGAAGATACCCACAAGATGGCAGAAGCCAACAAGGCTTTCGCGCATTACCGTTATTGATCTGCTTACTGAGGAGGTTTAAGCCATGGCAACGCCGAGAGACGTATCCCTGCAAATGACCCGAAATATCGGTATCATGGCCCACATCGACGCAGGCAAGACCACCACCACCGAGCGCATTCTGTACTACACCGGTATTAACCATAAGATCGGCGAAGTTCATGACGGCGCTGCTACGATGGACTGGATGGAGCAGGAACAGGAACGTGGTATTACCATCACTTCCGCTGCAACCACCTGCTACTGGAGCCACACCGAGACCCAGCACGATCCGGCTCTGTTCAAAAAGAACCGTCATCGTATCAACATCATCGACACCCCGGGCCACGTTGACTTTACTGTTGAAGTTCAGCGTTCTCTGCGTGTTCTGGACGGTTCTGTTACCGTTCTGGCCGCAAAGGGTGGCGTTGAGCCTCAGTCTGAAACCGTTTGGCGCCAGGCTGACGAGTACAAGGTTCCCCGCATGGTTTACGTCAACAAGATGGATACCATGGGTGCTGACTTCTTCCGCTGCGTACAGATGATGCATGATCGTCTGCATGCCAACGGTGTGCCTATCCAGCTGCCTGTCGGCCAGGAAGACACTTTCCGCGGCATCATCGATCTGATCGACATGAAAGCCGATATCTACTATGATGATATGGGCAATGATGTGCGCGTTGAGGAAATTCCTGAAGACCTGAAAGAACAGGCTCAGGAATATCATGACAAGCTGATCGAAGCTGTTGCTGAGACCGACGAAGAGCTGATGATGAAGTACCTGGAAGGCGAAGAGCTGACCAAGGGAGAAATCAAGGCTGCTCTGCGTAAGGCTACTATTTCCAACGAGATCGTTCCTGTTGTCTGCGGCTCTTCTTACAAGAACCGTGGCGTTCAGAAACTGTTGGATGCAATCGTTGATTATATGCCCGCTCCGACTGACGTTGCGGCCATCAAGGGCACCAACCCGGAGACTGGCGAGGAAGAAGATCGCGCTTCTTCCGATGATCAGCCGTTCTCTGCACTGGCATTCAAGATTATGACTGACCCGTATGTCGGTAAGCTGTGCTTCTTCCGCGTGTACTCTGGTACCGTTGAGGCTGGCACCACTGTTTACAACTCTGTTAAGGATCAGGACGAGCGTATCGGCCGTATCCTGCAGATGCATGCAAACAACCGTAAGGATATCGACATCTGCTACGCTGGCGATATCGCCGCTGCTGTTGGTCTGAAGAACACCACCACTGGTGATACCCTGTGCGATGAGAAGCATCCCATCATCCTCGAGTCCATGAACTTCCCCGAGCCGGTTATCCGCGTTGCCATCGAGCCCAAGACCAAGGCTGGCAGCGAGAAGATGGGTATTGCCCTGTCTAAGCTGGCTGAAGAGGACCCGACTTTCCGTACCTGGACCGATGAAGAAACCGGTCAGACCATCATCGCCGGCATGGGCGAGCTCCACCTGGAAATCATCGTGGACCGTCTGCTCCGCGAGTTTAAGGTCGAAGCTAACGTTGGCGCACCTCAGGTTGCCTACCGTGAAACCATCCGCAAGGATGCTAACCAGGAAACCAAGTACGCACGTCAGTCCGGTGGTAAGGGCCAGTATGGTCACGTTAAGATCAAGATTGAGCCCAACCCGGGTAAGGGTTATGAGTTTGTCAACGGTATTGTTGGCGGCGCTATCCCGAAGGAATACATCCCCGCTGTTGACAACGGTATTCAGGGCGCGATGAAGTCCGGCATTCTGGCTGGCTATCCTGTCGTGGATGTCAAGGTCACTCTGTGGGACGGCTCCTATCATGAAGTTGACTCCTCTGAAATGGCGTTCTCCATCGCCGGCTCCATGGCATTCAAGGATGCTATGAAGAAGGCTGATCCCGTCATTATGGAGCCCATCATGAAGGTTGACGTTGTTGTTCCTGACGAGTATATGGGCAACGTCATTGGCGACTTGAACAGCCGCCGCGGCGCGATCCAGAACCAGGAATCCACCGATGGCACTGCCCGTGTCACCGCTATGGTTCCTCTGTCCGAGATGTTCGGTTACGCTACTGACCTGCGTTCCAAGACCCAGGGCCGTGGCCAGTACTCCATGGAGCCGGCTGATTACCAGCAGGTTCCCAAGAGTGTTGCAGATAAGATCATGACCGAGCGCAATAAGGGCTGATTCTGCACAAATTCGCGCAAAATACTTGATTTTTCTTGAAAAATCTAGTATGATAGCCTTACAACAGGCTATTTTATCTGTTTGAATTAAAGGAGGATACTTCCAATGGCTGAAAAGGAAAAATTTGACCGCTCTTTGGAGCATGTCAACATCGGTACCATCGGTCACGTTGACCACGGCAAGACCACTCTGACTGCTGCTATCACCAAGGTTCTGGCTCTGAAGGGCGACGCCGATTTCATGGATTACTCCAGCATCGATAAGGCTCCTGAAGAGAAGGCTCGTGGTATCACGATCAACACCGCTCACGTTGAGTACCACACCGCGAAGCGTCACTATGCCCACGTTGACTGCCCGGGCCATGCTGACTACATCAAGAACATGATCACCGGTGCTGCTCAGATGGACGGCGCTATCCTGGTTGTTGCTGCAACCGATGGCCCGATGCCGCAGACCCGTGAGCACATCCTGCTGGCTCGTCAGGTTGGCGTGCCCAAGATCGTTGTGTTCCTGAACAAGTGCGATATGGTTGACGACGAAGAGCTGCTCGACCTGGTCGAAATGGAAGTTCGCGAACTGCTGGACAGCCAGGATTTCGATGGCGACAACACCCCGATCATCCGTGGTTCCGCTCTGAAGGCTCTGGAGAGCACTTCCAAGGATCCCGATGCTCCGGAATACAAGTGCATTTGGGAGCTGATGGACGCTGTTGACAGCTACATCCCGACCCCGGACCGTGCTGCTGATAAGCCGTTCCTGATGCCCGTTGAGGACGTTATGACCATCTCCGGCCGTGGCACCGTTGCTACCGGTCGTGTTGAGCGTGGTACTGCTCATGTCGGCGATCAGATGGAAATCGTTGGTCTGAAGGAAGAGAAGCTGACCACCACCATCACTGGTCTGGAAATGTTCCGCAAGAGCCTCGAGTTCGCTCAGGCTGGCGACAACATCGGCGCTCTGCTGCGTGGTATTGACCGTGACCAGATCGAGCGTGGCCAGGTTCTGGCTGTTCCCGGCTCTGTTCATCCCCACACCACTTTCGATGGCCATGTTTACGTCCTGAAGAAGGAAGAAGGCGGCCGTCATACCCCGTTCTTCAACAACTATCGTCCTCAGTTCTACTTCCGTACCACCGACGTTACCGGCATCATCACCCTGCCCGAAGGCACTGAGATGTGCATGCCCGGCGACAACGTTGATATGCACGTTGAGCTGATCACCCCGGTTGCCATGGAAGAAGGCATGCGTTTCGCTATCCGCGAAGGCGGCCACACTGTTGGTTCCGGCGTTGTTTCCAAGATCGAGAAGTAATTTTCGGCTTGTGATATAGCTTTCAAGGCTCCTGCTGTTAAGGCAGGGGCCTTTTTGTTGTGTACGACTTATGGGGCGGGGAGGGGGCAAAGGCCGGGTGTGGAAGACCAAGGAAGGCATCATGAAAACATCAGGAATTGTAGATAGGGGAGAGGACACCATTCGGAACTTTGAAAAAGTGGAGCAGGAGGGGGCACTCACACCGCCCTGCCTTGGGAAGGTGTATTTCAGGTCGCGGTTAAGGGGCAAGGGTTGATCTATCCCTAAGTTTTCGGAACGGTCAGGAACGCTCTCTACAGTACAATTTATAATGGGCAATTCTCAACCTCCAATTTTCCCTTCAAGTTTCCTCCAGTCTCTGCCAAATCTCTCAACAACAAGCCAAACCGAAATGGCAAAAAATGCGCGATCACAATACCGGGTGATTGGATTAAGAGATTGCAAAGAACATTATCGGGGTAAATGTTCAATCATTTGATAAAATCAGGAATAAACCATTCAAAAATGTTAATAAATACCGCCAAAGGGTCACCGCACCGCAGCGCAAATAATGTGCGAAAAACAGGTTTCAGTTGATTCAAGGAGAAAAATTTAGATAGAAACCGCTCTAATTAACTATGCAAATTCTGGCAACTGTGATATAATGTATATACCTAGATGTGTCGGAAAGGTTATCATTTGCGGGACCAAGGCATGCAGCCGGTACAACGTTTTGTCAGCCGCTGTGCCGGGGCCAAAAGCCCCAAAAGCAGGCCGCAGCCCGGCAGGGGATCGCCAGACCGAGGGAGCACAACCAGGCGTTTTGCAATCAACACCTGCAAAGTGCCGCACATCTGCCGTACCACTTTTCACACAAAAGGGGAAAGTAGTAACACTTAAGGGAGGATAAAACTATGAAGAAAAACCTTCAGCGTTTTGGTGCATCCGTGTTGGCAGCAGCCATGGTTGCCCAAAGCGTGGCGCTTCCCGCAGCAGCCGAAACTACCAAGATTGATTCTTCGGTAGCGCAGTCTGTTGCAGCTAGCGCAGCAAGCGCGGCCAGCGCTGTGCAGTCCCTGCCCAAGTTCACCAGCACCGCAGACCTGATCAAGCAGACAGCTCAAACGCTGGCTGCCCAGGGCGAAGTGCATGAACTGGAGCAGGATGATGCCAAGCTGGAAGCGACTGCACAGAGCAAGGCGGGCATGAGCCTTGCAGCGTTGGAAAATGCACTGGCCGATGCCATGTACGCCAACGCCGCAGCCGGCAAGATCAACACCGAAGCCTATGGCCTGAACAAGGACGAGATGGCATCGGTGATGGCTGCCACCATCAAAACGTATCATCTGTCCAGCGCCGTTACCGACCTGGGCTATGAGACGAACGCCGCAGGCGTTGTGACCGCCGTTACCTTTACCGGCAGCTCCGGCATGACCTCTGCGATGGAGTCCATGACCAACAGCGATGATGAAGTGATTGCGCAGCAGGCTGACAGCTACGCACAGGCTTACGTTGCTGAAAACTCCGATACCTTTGCGGCCAGCGCCGCTGCAGACGGCCATACCTATGGCGAGCCGAAATGGTACTGGAATGACACCAACCCGGAGGATGGCCACACCCATACCTGGAAGGAAACCCCCGATGGTTACTGGACCAAGACCGATGACGGCTGGGCTTACACCGCTGTGTATACCTGTGAAAAGGACGATGCCTACCAGAAGGTAGAAGGCACCGTAACCAAGAATACCACCGATGCAAAGCCCGGCGTTGCCGGCAAGACCGTTTACTCTGCCAGCGTGCCCGCTGACAAGAGCCCGCTTAAGAAGGAATACAAGGAACCCACCACCCGCACCGACGACATTGCCGCCCTGCCCTGCCAGAGCCATACCGTGCCCAAGGATGCAGATGGTAACTTTGTTGCTACCTTCAACTGGGAAATGAAGAAGGTCGAGGGCGAGCTGGCCGCTGACTACAGCAACGCCCAGCTGTTCTATGACAGCGAAACCGGCAAAATTTCTGCCGGCGCTCCCGTTACCATTGACTGGGAATGCACCAGCGTCACCTTCAAGTGCGCTGTCTGCGGCGAAGAAATCAAAAACCAGCCGGTAATGACCATGCCGGTCAGCGTTGTGGTAGACCAGAATGACAATTCCGTCTACATCAACGTGGGCGGCACCCCGACCCTGGATACCACCTCCGGCGGCACCGGCGTTACCCTGGTGTCCGCAATGAAGGACGGCAACTGGTACGATATGCAGAACAACCCGGTTGACGCAAGCAAGGTGAACTTCACCTATCAGAGCGGCGACAACAAGGGCAAGAACAGCCTGCTGCTGTACGACAGCCAGAAGACTGCCGTGTATGTGGACGACCAGGGCAACCAGGTCACCAATACTTACGATGTCTCGACTGCGCAGATGAACTACTACTACTTCCAGCTGTCGCAGTTCAACCAGGACGAAGCAGAGTACTTCGGCGTGGTTGCCCCGTTCTGGACCTCCAAGGGCGTTCAGAAGCAGGGCGAGGATGGCAGCATCACCGGCACCATGGGCGCAATCAAGATATTGTGCAGCATTGATCCGAACGATGATGTCCCGCCGACCACCATGGCATTCATGCTGAACATGCTGCCGCAGGCGTTCATGTCTTACGTCATGAACTATGGCGAAGCTCTGAAAGCCATCCGTAATGAAGGCTTGAAACAGGTTGCCGAGCTGGGTGACAGCGCTGACTATGTTACCAAGCTGCTGATCCTGCACGACTGGATCTCCCAGGTTGCAGAATTCGATATGGGCTCCATGGGCGATATCACCGGCGGCGGCAACAACGACCCCATCCAGACGACTGCTTTCGGTGCCCTGCTGGGCGGCGAGATCGGCGCTAAGGGCGTTGAGTATGGCTGCATCTGCCTGGGCTATGCAGCTGCATTTAACTACATGGTCCAGAATTTGCCTGACAACAAGGAAATCTATAAAAAGACCGTTGACGGCAAAGAAGTTTGGAAGACCCCCGATGAAGTAGGCGATAACGCTGTTGTTGACTTTGCCCAGATCCTGTATTACTGCGATACTTCTGATACCAGTGTTGCCGGTAATGCGTTCGGCGGCGGCATGTTCAACAACGTCCACTACTTCAACGCAGTCAAGGTCAACAAGCTGCAGGGTGACAGCAATTCTGCTACGATGACCACCGGCGAAGCCAACAAGAACTGGTACTATGTTGACGTCTGCTATGATGACGTGAACACCGAGTGCATGGCCCAGACCCGCGTTGAGAACGCAGGCGACATGCGCCATGTCAACTTCCTGGTTTCTCCCTCCGGTCTGGAAGGCCGTTACAGCAAGTACTATGATTACATTGACTCGCTGTACGATGGCTACACCTACACCAAGAACAAGAATCCCGATGTGGATGATGCCGGCAATGTTGTGTTGAACAACGGCAAGCCGCATTACTCTTACACCAAGGCGGAGAACAAGAACGAGACCCGTTACACCGATACCTGCTACGAGGATACCTGGTTTACCTCTATCTGCAGCCCCATCTACTTCGACAATAATTACTTCTATTACGTTGATACCACGACCAACCAGAACCTGTATAACAACATGCGCCGCCAGCAGTCCGAGAACGGCAACAACGGCAACTCTGGTTCCGGCAGCTCTGGTAACAACTCCCAGATGCAGCAGTTCATGAAGAAGATGCAGAACCAGGGCCCCGATACTCTGGAAGCACGTCCGCGTAATGCGAACTACTATATCCGCAAAGAGGATTCCAGCAGCTCCGGCGGCATGAACTTCAGCATGAGCAGCTTTACCAAGACGGATGACCCGTTTGATATCATCCTGATGTACTACAACGATCTGAAGGAAACCAGCAGCAACTTCAATGATGACGACAGCAATGCCAAGGTTCTGGCCGAAGCTGGCACCATCTATAAGATCGATACCAGTGCAAAAGATAAGCATACCAAGGTTGAAAACAACCTGAACACCGAGTGCCTGGCAGACGCTGCTGCAAAGCGGATCTACCCCGCACTGGTACACTCTACCGCACTGTATGATGGCAAGCTGTACTTCAACGTCAACAACGCCATCTACCGTATGGACCCGACCACCGGCGCAGTGGAAGAAGTGAAGGAATACAACACCGTCTATGGCGGCATTAAGCTGACCAAGGATAAGGACGGCAACATGGTTCCCGATACCCACTTTCCCGGCATGAGCATGGTTATCATGGATAGCGCCCAGGATACCAGCAGTGTGAAGTATCTGGGCACCTTCATGAACCATCCTCTGGCGGGCCTGACCCTGCGTGACAGCTACAGCTTTGCTACCACCACCCAGCAGGGCCAGACTGTGATCACCGGCATCAACACCACCAAGGATCAGCTGATCGTTTCTGTCGGTACCAACCTGTCCAACACCTATAAGGAACTGGTGGACGGCAAGGCAGAAGTCAAGACCGATGCCTCCGGCACTTCTTATGCAAACCGTAAGAGCTACAAGACCGAGTCCTGGAACTACAACCCGAGTTACAACCAGAACATGGGCAGCTCTGACGAGAAGAACAAGAACGAAGAGTTCATGTGGTGCGCTAACCTGGTTGAAACCATGCCGATGTCCGACATGGTCAGCGACCTGAGCAGCGGCGCAACCACCGATGTTTCCGTTGAAGCATGGTGTGATACCCCCGCTTACACCCAGGCCCGCACCAACAAGTACGGCCTGACCAAGGGTGAAAAGAAGTACGCTGACGGCGCACTGCCCAAGGGCCATACCTGGGCTCTGGACGAGCTGGAAACCAAGTCCGTTGGCAACAATGTGTACCTGTGCTCTGATTGCCATACCGCAACCGAAAGCACCCCCCACACCGTTACCCTGCCCGATGCAGTTGAAGGCGTTACCCTGACCCTGGGGACCACCAGCAACACCTACATCAAGGACGATACCGTTACCCTGACCGTAGAAAAGAAAGGCACCGATATCGTTACCGTTACCGCAAAGAACGGCGATACCGATGTTGCTCTGACTGAAGTTCAGGAAGCAGCGCAGGACGAAGCCGCAGCCCAGGCTACCACCGAAAAGGCTAAGACGGTTTACACCTTCACCATGCCGGACGGCGATGTGACCATCAGCGTTACCAAAGACGCCAAGACCTATGCGGTCAATGTTGCTCCCCTGACCAATGGTGAGATCACTGCTTCCGCTAAAGAAGCAGCTGAGAAGGAAACCGTAACCCTGACTGCTAAGCCCGCGACCGGCTATGCCCTGAAGGCTGGCAGCGTGAAGGTTACCTACAAAGACGCTGACAACACCGATAAGACCGTTGAAGTGAAGGCTGATACCGAAAAAGCCAACACCTACACCTTTGCAATGCCTGCTTACCCTGTCAACGTCAGCGCAGAGTTTGTTAAGGAATACAAGGTTACCGCAGCTCCTGCTGAGAACGGCACTGTTACCGTAGACCCGGCCGCAGCTGTTGAAGGCACCGACGTTACCGTTACCGTTAAGGCAGCTGATAACTACCAGCTCAAGGCTGACAGCCTGACCTACAGCTATAAGAGCGGCGACGAAACCAAGACCCAAAAGCTGGCCGTGACCGAGGGCAAGGCTACCTTCAAGATGCCTGCCGCTGATGTTACCGTTAGCGCTGTGTTTGAAGCACT
>UMBE01043172.1_pt1 | contig 13466 bp, 6 predicted proteins | sample 1963881 | NCBI WGS metagenome assembly UMBE01 (sample SAMEA4835933, study PRJEB28245) | human gut metagenome | biome: gut microbiome; material: fecal sample | place: Denmark | collected 2008 | reverse complement strand
TGCCGAGCATGTTGAGGTCGCCCTGTTCGCCGCCGAAGTCCTGGTCCATGCGAATGCGCACGACATCACCACCGAGGGTGACCACGGAATGGCGCAGGGACGCCTCCTCGCCCACGTGGATGCGCTGGTTGCCGACGTGTTTGGAGTCCTTGTTCCATTCCTGGATGAAGGTGGTGGAAATGTGGGAGTCCTTGCCTGTGGTGATTTCCACGCCTTCGGCGAGACGTGCGTCGCCGTCATGTTCGACGACCACGTCGGCATGGGCGCGGTCGGCTGCGATGATCGACAGGTGGAACGCGTCGAGGTCCCTGCCGGTGCCATGCATTTTGACGAGCACCGGCTGGTCGATCTCACCGTCGATGGTCAGTATTCCAGCGCGTTTGCCGGAATTCCATTCGACTGCGGACACACGGTCGTTCGGCTTGGAGACGATGCCTGTGCCGGTGTCCCCCACCGTGCCTTCGGCATACGTGACGCCTTCGGCAAGCGGCGACCCGTCGATCATGGAAACGGTGACCTGCGTTTCATTGGATGGTTCGAACACATCGAAGAACTCCTCGATGCGCTCTATCGGCGTGTAGCGCCAGTCCTCCTGTTTGCGGTCCGGCTTGGCGAACGCTTCGATGTCGAATGAGCGTGGAGCGCGGTCCGCGGACGACGGCATGGCCGCCGGGTTCGCGTACGGATCGGACGGATCCGCGACGGGGATGTTGATTTCCTGAGTTTGTGCCATGGTGATCAACCCACCGATCCTTCCATCTGCAATTCCACCAAACGGTTCAATTCGAGCGCGTATTCCATCGGCAGCTCGCGACTGATCGGTTCGACGAAGCCGCGCACGATCATGCCCATGGCCTCGTCTTCGGACAGGCCGCGGCTCATCAGATAGAACAGCTGGTCCTCGGAGACCTTGGAAACGGTGGCCTCATGCGCCATGGAGACGTTGTCCTCACGCACATCCACATGCGGGTACGTGTCGGAACGGCTGAATTCGTCGACGAGCAAAGCGTCGCAGACCGTCGAATTGGAGGACCCTTCCGCGCCCTTGACGATTTTGACGAGGCCACGGTATGCGGAACGTCCGCCGCCACGGGAAATCGACTTCGCCACGATGGTGGAGCTGGTATGCGGGGCGAGGTGAATCATCTTCGCGCCCGTGTCCTGATATTGGCCCTTGCCTGCGAAACCCAACGACATGGTGCTGGCCTTCGCGTACGGCTCGGCGAGGATGCATGCCGGATACTTCATGGTGGCTTTCGAGCCGATGTTGCCGTCGACCCATTCCATGGTGCCGCCCTCACGCACGTAGGCGCGCTGCGTCACCAGATTGTACACGTTGTTCGACCAGTTCTGCACGGTGGTGTAACGCACACGGGCGTGCGGCTCGACGAAGATCTCCACCACGCCGGAATGCAGCGAGTCGGTGGAGTAGATCGGCGCGGTGCAGCCTTCCACGTAATGCACGTAGGAGCCTTCGTCAGCGATGATCAGCGTGCGCTCGAACTGGCCCATATTCGGCGTGTTGATGCGGAAGTAGGCCTGCAGCGGGATATCCACGTGCACGCCCTTCGGCACGTACACGAACGAGCCGCCCGACCATGCGGCGGTGTTCAATGCCGAGAATTTGTTGTCGTTGCTCGGAATGCATTTGCCGAAATACTTCTTGACGAGTTCCGGGTACTTTTGCACGGCGGTGTCGGTGTCGACGAAGATGACGCCCTGCTCTTCGAGATCCTTCTGGATTGAATTGTAGATGACCTCGGACTCGTACTGCGCGGCGACGCCGGAGACGAGTCTGCTTTTCTCCGCTTCCGGAATGCCGAGCTTGTCGTACGTGGAGCGGATCTCGTCGGGCAGTTCCTCCCAAGTGGTGGCCTGCTTGTCGATCGGCTTGACGTAGTACTTGAAATCGTCGGCGTCGAAGTCCTTCAAATCGACGCCCCACTGCGGCATTGGACGGTCGATGAAATCGCGATACCCTTCCAATCGCTTTTCCAGCATCCATTCCGGCTCGTGTTTGTCGGCGGAGATGGCACGCACGACGTTCTCGTCGATGCCTTTCTTCGCCGCCTCGCCGGCGAAGTCCGTATCGTGCCAACCGTAGTTGTAGTCACCGAATTGCTCGATGATCTCGTCATCCTGCTTGATCTTGTCTTCGTTCACGCGCGTGCGATCAGCCACATACTGGCTCATCTCCACGTCGGCCGCGGCGTTGGACGCTTGGTTCTCTGCCACCGTACGCTGCCTCCATTCACTCATTGATACCTATGACAACCTAACAGAACACACAGCGAAACACTAGACCTTATTCGAAATTCGACAGTATTCGCCCGTGATTTGCCTTACAAAAAAGCGGAAGACCATGCAGATTCGGTCTTCCGCTTTGCGATGAATCGAGCTTATGCGCTCAAATCGTCTCAGCGCGCCTGCTGGTGGTCCAGAGCGGCCTTGACCAGACCCGCGAACAGCGGATGCGGCTTGGTCGGACGGGACTTGAATTCCGGATGGGCCTGGGTGGCCACGTAGAACGGATGCACCTCGCGCGGCAGTTCGACGAATTCGGTGAGTTCGCCGTCAGGGCTCTGGCCGGAGATGACCAGACCGCCTTCGCGCAGACGATCCTTGTAGGCCACGTTCACCTCGTAACGGTGGCGGTGGCGTTCGGTGACATGCGTGGTGCCGTACAGTTCGGCGACAATGGAGCCTTCCTCCAGTTCCGCCGGGTAGGAGCCCAGACGCATGGTGTGACCCATGTCGCCCTTGCCGGCGACGATGTCCTTCTGCTCTTCCATGGTGGCGATGACCGGGTTGGCGCAATCCGGATCGAATTCGGAGGAGTTCGCGTCGGTGATGCCGAGGACATCGCGTGCGTATTCGATGACCATGGACTGCAGACCGAGGCACAGGCCGAGAGCCGGCAGCTTGTTCTCGCGGGCATAACGCAGGGCGCCGATCTTGCCGTCGATGCCACGGATGCCGAAGCCGCCCGGAATCACGATGCCGTCGACCTGGTCGAGGGCCGCCGCGGCGCCTTCTTCGGTGGCGCACTTGTCGGCGGCCACCCACTTGACGTTGACCTTGGCCCAGTTGGCGAAGCCGCCGGCCTTGATGGCTTCGGTGACGGACAGGTAGGCGTCCGGCAGGTCGATGTACTTGCCGACGATGGCCACGTTGACCTCGTGCTTCGGATGGTGCACGCGCTCCAGCAGATCCTCCCATTCGTCCCAATCGACGTCATGGAACGGCAGGCCGAGCTCGCGGACCACGTAGGCGTCGAGGCCTTCGTTGAACAGGATCTTCGGCACGTCGTAGATGCTCGGGGCGTCCACGCAGTTGACGACGCCTTCGGAGTCCACATCGCACATCAGGGAGATCTTGTCCTTGATGGACTGGTTGAGCGGCCGGTCGGAACGCAGCACGAGCGCGTCCGGGGAGATGCCGAGCTGGCGCAGCATCATGACGGAATGCTGGGTCGGCTTGGTCTTGAGCTCGTGGGCGGCGGCAATGTACGGCACCAGGGAGACGTGCACGAACATGCAGTTCTCGGCGCCCAGATCGCGGCGGACCTCGCGTGCGGCCTCCAAGAACGGTTGGGATTCGATGTCGCCGACCGTGCCGCCGATTTCGGTGATGATCACGTCGACGTCGTCCGACGCCTGGGCACGCATACGGGACTTGATCTCGTTGGTGATGTGCGGGATGACCTGCACGCACTGGCCGAGGTATTCGCCGGCGCGTTCCTTGCGCAGCACTTCCTGGTAGATCTGGCCGGTGGTGACGTTGGCCTTCTGGCTCAGGTAGACGTCGAGGAAACGCTCGTAGTGGCCGATGTCGAGATCGGTTTCGGCGCCGTCCTCGGTGACATAGACCTCACCGTGCTGGAAGGGGTTCATCGTGCCCGGATCCACGTTGATGTACGGGTCGAGCTTCTGCTGCAAAACCCTGATGCCGCGGCTACGGAGCAGTCGGCCGAGGGAGGAGGCGGTCAGGCCTTTGCCAAGGGAGGAGACTACGCCGCCGGTGACGAAAATATGTTTGGTGACGTGTTCTTGAGAATTGCCATGTTGTCTTCTAACCATGGAACTTCAGTCTATCAGCGGCGCAAGACGCGGCGTGTTCCATCGTGATACGAAAAGGCGGGACCGCATTGCTCCGCGGTCCCGCCTTTCGGAAATTCAGGAAATACAGTCAGACGATTGCGATTTTATCGGTCGCCGGCCTCCTTCCTGCGGAGGACGATCAACACGCCCGCCGCAACGGCGAGCACCATGACGGCCAAGGCGATTCCGGCGACGTTGGAGCCTGTTGCCGGGCTCTGCGCCGCGCTTTTCTCCGCGTCTTCCTTTGTATTGTCGGCCTTGCCGTTGATCTTGCCATTGTTCTTATCGGCGGCCGGGGTGACGGCCTGCTTCTGGACGTGCACCGTGCGGGTGAAGGTCGTGGTCTTGCCACGGGAGTTGGTCACGGAGTAGACCAGCTTGTAGTCACCGACCTTATTGGCGTCCACGGTGCCCTCGACCTTGATCTTGTCGGTCAGATCGCCGTCGATGTCGTCGGTGGCGGAGACGCCCGCCATCGGATCGAACTTGGAACCGACGGTGATGGTCGTCGACTCGTTCACACCGCTAATCACGGGAACGACGTCGTCGGCGGAGGCGACCTTGAGCACGGTGGCGGACAGTGCGCCAGCGGTGTATGCGGAGCCCTTGCGGACGGTGACGCTCTTGACGTCGTCGTCGCCGTACACGGTGCCGTTTGCGGCGAGCACCTCGTACTTGCCGGCCTCGACGCCATCGATGGCGGCGGCATCGTTGTTGGCGTTGAAGATCACCACGTAGGTGCCGCTGGAGTCCTTCGCCTGATAGGCCACGACACCGTTGGCGGACTTGAGCATGGTCACGCTGGCGTTGATGTCGCTGTAGCTGGTCTGGCGGAGGGCAGCGATCCTGTTGCGCAGCTTGATCAGGCCCCTGACGTAGTCGACGGAGCCGGAGTACTGCGTGGTGCGATCCCAGTCGATGGCGTTCACCTCGTCACCGGCGTTATAGCTGTCGCCGTTGCCGCCCTTGGTGCGCAGGAACTCCTGGCCCAGCTGGATGGCCGGGATGCCTTCGGACAGGTAGACCACGGAATCGGCGAGCTTGGCGCGCGCCTCGGTGGTGGCCTCGTCATCCGTGGGCACGGACTTCCTGAGCTTGTCGTACAGGGTCATGTTGTCGTGGATCTCGGCGTAGTTCACCACCTGACCGGCATCCGCGTAGTGGTCCTGCGCATTGCCGTTCCAGCAGGTGGTGATGGCGTCGGCGTCGTACTGGCAGCCGAGCACGTTGTGGGCGATGAGGCTTTCCTGATCGGCCTTGCCGGAGACGAAACCGGTGTCGGTGTCGGAGAACACGGAACCCTTGAGGCCGTCGCGGATCGAGTCGTTGAAGAACGCGATGCCGTTGTTGGTGCCGTCCGAAGCGACCTGGTAGGCGTTTGGCTGGATGGTCATCTCGCTCTTGTCCATCGTGGAGTTCATGTCCCAGCCTTCGCCGAGCACGATGATGGACGGATCGATCTTGTCGAGGGCAGCACGAACCTCCTGCATCGTCTTGGTGTCGATCAGACCCATGAGGTCGAATCGGAAGCCGTCGATGTTGTAGTTCTTCGCCCAGTAGGTCACCGAGTCGACGATGTACTTGCGCATCATCGCACGTTCGGAGGCGGTGTCGTTGCCGCAACCGGAGTCGTTGACGAGCGAACCGTTGTCGTCATAGCGGAAGTAGTAGCCCGGGACCGTCTTGTTGAACGAATGGTTCGCGGCATTGTAGACGTGGTTGTACACCACATCCATGATGACGCGGATGTTGTTCTTATGCAGGCCCTTGACCATCTGCTTCATCTCGGTGACGCGGGAGCTCGGGTTGCTCGGATCGGAGGAGTACGAGCCTTCCGGCACATTGTAGTTCTCCGGGTCGTAGCCCCAGTTCTGCGCGCCATCGGCGTTGTAGCTCAGGTCGCCGGTCTCGTTGACGGAACCGTAGTCGTACATCGGCATGATCTGCACGTGGGTGACGCCCAGCGACTTGAGATAGTCGAGGCCGGAGGTCGCGCCCTTGGCGGTCTTCGTGCCGGATTCGACCACGCCCAGGTACTTGCCCTGCTTGTCGGCGGAGATGCCGGAGGCCGGGTTGATGGAGAAGTCGCGGATGTTCATCTCGGCGATGGAGGCGTCGGTGGTCTTGCCGAAGGCCGGCATGCGCTTGCCCGCCTTGCCCATGGCCTTCTTGGAGAGCACCACGGAGCGTTCGCCATTGGCGACGGCCGCGGTGGCGTACGGATCGGCCGAGGTGTTCACCGTGCCGTCGGCGAAGGTGAGCCTGTAGGAGTACGCGGTGCCGGAGGCAAGCTTCTTCACCGTGGCGCTCCACACGCCCTTGCTTTCACTGGTCATGTCGATGGTCTGATCGATCTCGGCATTCGGGTCGGCGGACTTGTAGGTGATGAGCTCGACCTTGGCGGCGGTCGGCGCCCACACCTTGAAGCCGGTCTGCTTCTTGGTGAAGGTCGCGCCCAGATCCTCGCCGCTGTAGGCGTACTTCCTGTCGAAAGCGTCGGTGCGGACCACCGAACCGGCGATGGCGTTCTGGGAGCCGAAGCCCTTGATCTCGACGGTGTACTTGGCGCGAACGTCCAGATCCTTGTCGGCGGTGATGATCACCTTGGTGCCGTCGGCCTTGAGACTCTTGACATCGACGGCTTTGCCGTCGGCGTCCGTGACGGTGACCTTGCCTTTCAGGTCATCCGTGGAGACCTTCTTGGAAAGCTTGGCGGACAGCTGGTTGGTGCCGGAGATCTCGGCGGACTTCATGGTCGCGCCGAGGGACGGGCGGGAGGTATACACCGTGGCGTCGCCGCCGAGCAGCCACACTTCGGCGGAGGCGTTGCCGTCGGCGTCGAACACGAGCGCGTTGGACGGGATCCTGTGATCGGCGTCGTCCGGGTCCTTGGCCTTCCACGCGTCCTTACCGTAACGGCGCAGCATGCCGATATCGGAAGCGCCGTCGTTGTTGTAGTAGGTGTAGTTGGTGAAGGAGTACTCCGCGATCTCGCCCCAATCGTCATGGGTGGTGAAGGTGGCGGCACCGCCGTTCCAATTGGATGCCCAGGTCCAGATATCCCACTGCGGCACAGTGGTGCTGGTGTCCTCGGCGTTGTAGTACAGGCCGTCGTCTCGGTTGTAGTGCACCTTCACCTTGACGGTGTTGGCCTTGCAGGCGTAATCGGCCGGTGCCGAATCAAGCGTCTCGACAGTGGTCGCCTCGCCCTGGTCCGGGTACTTGGTGCCGTCGATCCACACCTCGGCGGTGCCGTCGGCGCTCACGGTGGCGCTACGGTCGGCGCCGTACTTGTTCCAATCGCTGGTGGTGACGAGGAAGCCGAACTTGTCGTACTTGCCGTCGAAATTGAGTACGGCGACCTTGCCCCAGCAGTCAGTGCCGGTGAAGGCGTGATGCTTGGCGTCCATGTTGCCGCCGTTCACATCGGTGCCCCACACGTACACGCCGCGGTTGTCCGAAGCGCTGGATGGCTTGTAGTGCACGACGAGACGGGTCTTGGCGCCGATGGATTCGGGGTTGCCGACGGTTGCGGCCTGCTCGCTCACGCCAACGTGGGTGATGCCGACGTTGGCATGGTAGTTGCCGCCGCCCTTCGGGTTCTCCCAACCATCGGTGTCCTTGTCGTGGAACACGAAGTCGATCGCCTTGCCCTTGGTGTTGATGGTGGCGGTGTAGTAACCCTGCGCGTCGAGGGTCATGTCGGCTTCCGGCTGCTCCCAATCGTTGCCGAGGCCGTAATGGACCTTCGGGGTCTTCCACTCAGAGTTGGCGGGCTTGTAGTAGATGGTGACGCTTCTGTCGTCGGGCAGGGCGTCATCCTCCTCCTGGCTCACGTCGGGATCGGACGGATCGGTGGCGGCGGAGGCTGCGGGGTGCGAGGCCTTGGTAGCACCGGCATACAGGGCGATGGCGGAGTGCGCCGGCACCGTGGTCTCGACCTTGCCACCCTTGACGGTCACGGTCTTGGAGCAGTCCATGGTGGCGTACACGTTGCAGTATTCGCCGTCGGCGAGGGATGTCGTGTAGGAGGCGTCCTTGTCCTTCTTGCCGTTGTTGATGGCGATGAAGCCCTTGGCTCCGCGGGAGAAGGCGATGTTGTCGCCGCCGTCATCCTGCCAATCGGCGACCTTGGTGCCGTTGACATAGTTGCGGAAGGCGATCATGCCGCGGGTGGAGGTCCAGCGCTGCTCGCAGTTCCAATCGGAATCGTTGGTGGAGCATGCCTTGTCCATATCCACGTCGGGCACGGAGGTCGCGGTCGCTCCGGGTGCACCATTGTCGTTGACGTCCCACTTGTAGTCGGAGAGCAGGCGCGGGGTGCCGTAGTCGTAGGCCAGCATGAACGCGTTGGCCAGCTGGTACTTGGCGCCGTCCTTGTAGGTCAGCGCACCCTCGTTGCGGGCGGTGTCCCAGTTGGTGACGAACACGTTGGCGTCCTCGGAGGACAGATCCTTGCTCAGGCGATCGCTCAGCCCCTTGAGGTTGGCGATCTTGTCCTTGAAGGTCTGGTTCATCTCGGATTTGAAGCCGAATTCGGTCACGGTGCCGTTCTGCACGTAGTTGCTCGGCTGGATGCCCGCGGCCTCGGAGGCGTTGCCGATGACCTCCTGAATCCAGTAGATGTCGTTGGCGTTCTTGCCGATTTTCTTGGCGAACTTCTCCTTGATGGCCTTCATGCTGTCAGTGTGGATGTGCTTGACGGCATCCATGCGGAAGCCGCGCACGCCGGCGTTCCACAGCGAGGCTAGGTAGTCGGACTGGATGTCCTGCACCTTCTCGCTTTCGGAGTTGAAGTCCCACATGGAGCTCAGGCGGCATTCCTGAACTTCCTTCTGATTGGTGTAGTCGGAGATGTTCTTGTCGCAGCTGTGGAAGTCTGCTGCGGTGATGCCGTCCGGATACTGCTTGGTGGCGAATCCCGGGTAGCTGCCGGTGGAGCCGTTGTATTCGCTGCCGGCCACGCCCTTCTGGTCTCCGGCGGCCACGTCGGCGCCGGTGGTCTGGTTGAGCACCACGTCGGCGATGATGCCCACGCCTGCCGCGGAGCACTGCTGAACCATGTTCTTGAATTCGGCTTCCGTGCCCAGCTTGGAGTCGAGCTTGTAGCTCACAGGCTGGTAGCTGGTCCACCACTGCGTGCCTTGGATGGATTCCTGCGGAGGCGAGACCTCCACATAGGCCACACCTTCCGGACCATAGGTGTTGGTGCATTCCTTGGCGATGGTGTTCCACGTCTGCTGGAACGCAATCACCTGGACATCTTTCTGTTGATTGGCCTGCGTTTTGGATTGCGCCTGGGCCACGATCGGTGCCGCGACCAACGAAGCGCACGCCATGGCCGCGGTGACGCCCATCGCCACCACACGGCCTAATGGACGGTTTGTTTGAACGACCATCGTTCTCCGTTCTCATCTGTGAGGCCGGTTCAAGCGCCCATGGCAGGCGCCGCGACCGGCAACGTATGCGCCATGGACATCCGCATCCACGCGGATGATTCAGAATCCACTCGACGATGAATATGCATACGTTTACACTCTGAATCAGAGTTAATTGTATGTCAATGGCTGCGCGTGGCAATGAAACAGCGTGACCCTCTGCTGCACATGCACTTCATATATGCCGAAGTGCAACCTGTTGCTGCAATCAAAATTTTTTTCTGCAAGTCAAGCAGAAAACATTCAGAAATAGCTGCAAAAAACAGCAAACGATTGCAATCATTGTCTCACGGTATACGGTGTCGCGGCGATATGGAAGGCCACTGCACTACCGGCAGGAACCGTCAGTGTGGCATCCCCGTCGAAACGCACATGCACGCTGCCGGAACAGTCGGCGGAAGCGTAGACATCGCAATACTCCCCTGCCGGCAAAGCCGTGTGGTACGTCACAGTACGTGTGCGCACGGAATTGTTGATGGCGATGAAGGCACGTCCCCCTCGACCGAAGGCGATCATGTTGTCGCCGTCATCCTGCCAATCGGAGAGCGGCGCGTCGCCTGCGACATTATGCCAGCCGACCATACCGTGCACGTCAGGCCAGCGTTCGGTGCAGCTCCAGCCGGAGTCTTTGGAGCAGTCAATATCGGGCACGCTGGTTGCAGTGGCGCCTGGAGCTCCCGAGTCGGTGTCATGGAATTCGTATCCGGAGAACACGTTGGGGGTACCATACGGGTAGGCCAGCATGAACGCGTTCGCTAGCTGGTAGGCGTCGCCGTCCTTGTAGGTGAGCGTCATGTTGTTGCGTTCGGTATCCCAATTCGTCACGAATACGCCGGCCTTGCCACTGTCGGTGATGTTCTGCGGAATGTCTTTGATCGACAGACTTCCGCCTGCCAGCGAGTTGGAGAACAGGGACTTAAGCCGATATGCGTACTGGAATTCGTTCACTTGGCCGGTTTTGAGATAGTTCCTCGGTTGGATTTCGGCGGCTTCCGCATTGTCGCCAATCACTTCCTGCGTCCACCAGATGTCGTTCATGGAACGTCCGGATTTCTTCGCAACGAGTTTCTTGATGGCCAGCACGTCTTCCGGAGGCATGTGTTTGACGGCATCCACGCGGAATCCGGCGACGCCGTAGTCGAGAAGCTTCACAAAATAGTCAGACAGCACGTCGCGCACGTGCGGGCTTGATGTATCAAGGTCCTGCAAACCCGATACCTGGCAGTTCCACACGCTTTCGGCGTCGCGGTACGTCCAGATAGAACAGGGGGCATGGAAGTCCGATGGCGTGTATCCGGCTTCAGGGAAATCGCCTTTATTGTCGTAGGGGCTTCCGGCGGTGCCGGTCCCTTGTGTTTTGTCGACGCCGGTGGTGTGGTTGATGACCGTATCCGCGATCACGTCGCTGCGGTATCGCGCGGGATTGAAACGTTCCCCGCCGCCTTCACGTGTCGGCACGTGAAGCGTGGCGACTGAGACACCGACCGATACCGCGACGCATACGACCGCCGTAATGACACGTGTGATTCTTCTTGCGATTGCGCCCATAGTCATCGACCTCTTCGTCACTTCGCCATGCTCCCGGTTTGCATACGTTTGCAATATCACTGTATACCAATCCGGGGAGACCGGGATATGCGTCGTCCTCATTGGCACGAAAAAGCCGGATGCCTTAAAGACAGGCATCCGGCTGAATCCATGACGGAATGTCGATGTCAGCGTTCTTCCAACAAGTGCGCAACCGCTTCGATTGCCAGCTTGTAGCCATAGAATCCCATGCCGGTGATGGTGCCGGTGGCCACCGGAGAGATCACGGAACGCTTGCGGAACTCGTCGCGTGCGGACGGGTTGGAGATGTGCACCTCCATAAGCGGCAGTCCCTCGTCGATCACCATGTGCGCGGCGTCCGCCAAACCATAGGAGTAATGCGTGAAAGCCGCCGGATTCATCACGATCGGCGTTTTCTCGTCCGCGGCCTGATGCATCCAATGAATCATCTCGGCCTCGTCGTCGCTTTGACGCACCTCCACGTCAAGCCCCAGTTCATGACCCCATTCGGTGCACAGTTTGCGCAGGGTCTCAAGATCCTGCTTGCCGTATACGTCAGGCTGGCGCACTCCGAGACGGCCGAGGTTCGGTCCGTTGACAACCACTACTTTGGTCATATTGCTTCCTTTTGTGTTCGTTCTTGCGATTGCGTCCTACCGCTGGATGCGTCGGAACGCCTCCTCGACGGCGTCCGCCGGCGGATCCTCGAGGTGGATGGGATGGCCGAGCGAGCCGAGTATGACGAAACGCAGTTTGTTGCCGCGGGCCTTCTTGTCTCGGTGCATGAGCGCCAGCACATCATCCCAGCTGCCATTGTTCCATGATGTCGGCAGGCCGAGCGAGCCGAGCAGCGAACGATGGTAGTCGACCAGATCCTGGTCGATGTAGCCGAGCAGATGGGACAGTTCGGCCGCATAGACGCAGCCGACGGCGACGGCGTTGCCGTGCCTCCAGCGGAAGTGTTCGAGTTTTTCGATGGCATGGCCAAGCGTATGTCCGTAGTTGAGGAATTCACGCAATCCGGCTTCTTTGAGGTCGGCGGACACATGGTACGCCTTCACCGTCACGGTTCGTTCGATGAGTTCGGCGACCACATCCTTCAGATCGGAGTCAAGGAACGTCGAACCGTCGAACGAACGCAGCTCGTCGGCATGGTCTTCAAGCATGCGCAGAATCTCCGGATCCATGATGAAACCGGATTTCGCCACTTCGCCCAGACCTTCGATGAAGATGTCGTTCGGCAACGAGGCGAGTGCTCCCATGTCGGCGAGCACGCCGGCCGGCGTATAGAACGAGCCGACGAGGTTCTTGCCTTGTGGAGTGTTGATGCCGGTTTTGCCGCCGGTGGAGGCGTCGACCATGGCCAGCAGCGAGGTCGGGCAGTTGGCGTAGCGGATGCCACGCATCCATGTGGCGGCCACGAAACCGGCCAGATCGGTGGCTGCGCCACCGCCGAGACCGACAATCGCATCAGAACGGGTGAAGCCTTCCTCCCCCAGACGCTGCCAGATGCCGTTGGCCACTTCGATGGTCTTGCCGGCTTCAGCATCGGGAATGACGATGTCGTGCACGTCATAACCGGACTGGCGCAACAGCGTGCGCGCGCGGTCGGAATGCCGTTGCACCGGCTGGGTGTGAATCAATGCCACTTTGGCGGGCTTGTCTCCCAACACCTGCGCAAGCTGGCTCATCACACCTTCGCCTATGCACACATCGTATGGTTCGATGGTGGATCCGATGACGTGGACGATACGTTGATCGATCATTTCCATCAGCTTTCTCGCGGCCACTTGCGGGGTTTGTCCGTGGGTGCGCACCTGCACATTGGCCACGCGTCTGAACACCGGGTCGCGTTCCTTGTACAACTTCTTCCAACGCTCGTTGGCGTCGCCGTTGAGCATCGGACGGCCGCCGCCGCGGTTGGCGCGTTCCATGGCTTCCTTCGGATCGGCCATCAGATACACGACCTTGCCGCCGTCGGCGATGTATTCGGCGAGCCCCTGCTGGATGGACGGGGTCATTGGAGCGCCCCCGCCCAAGGAGAAGATGCCGTCGAAATCCTCCAGCATGTCAAGCACAACGTCGCTTTCCAGCTTACGGAACTCCGGTTCGCCGTACCTTTCGAAATATTCGGGAATCTTCATTCCCGCGTCATGTTCGATCTCGTTGTCGGCGTCGGCGAACGGCAGTTGCATCATCTGCGCCGCTTCCTTGCCGACGCGGGTCTTGCCCGCGCCCATCATGCCGATGATGACGGCGACGGGTCTACGCATTCCAGCCATCGAATCGGTCACCTCATGTGCTCCGGCCAGGACGCCACATAGGATTCGGCGTTGCGCTTGGTTTCGGCCACGCTGTCGCCGCCGAACTTCTCCAGCAC
>UMBE01034899.1_pt1 | contig 13705 bp, 8 predicted proteins | sample 1963881 | NCBI WGS metagenome assembly UMBE01 (sample SAMEA4835933, study PRJEB28245) | human gut metagenome | biome: gut microbiome; material: fecal sample | place: Denmark | collected 2008 | reverse complement strand
TGCTGATGATCTTTTCCCAGTCCCACTGATCTACGTATACGGAGTGGATATTGTCCAGATCTTCGTCTCTTCTGATCGCGATCATGTCTGTGTAAAGTCCCTCACCATGAGCGAAGCCATATTTCTGTAATGCATATCTCTTCCATTTGGCAAGAGAGTGTACGATCTCAGCATTCTCCGGCTGGCCTTTGATATCAAAGCTTACCGGACGTTCCACGCCGTTTAAGTTATCGTTCAGACCGGATGACGGATTAACGAATACCGGAGCGGAAACACGCAGCAGATTCAGTTTTTGAGCCAGTGTCTGCTGAAAGAAATCTTTCACAGTCTTAATGGCAATCTGGGTATCGTGAAGATTTAAAGATGACTGATACCCGTCAGGAATTTTAATCTGTTCCATGAGTGGATTCCTCCTGTAATTTCTGTATTTGCATATTTTATGGCAAACTGATAAAAAATATTGTTGTTTACTGAATATCCATTATCTTTTCCCACGCTATTATAACAGGAAAATGGTAGTTTGACAATTATTACTGTTCATTTGGAAGTATCTCGCGGGATATTATGGTTACGGAGAACAGAACGAACAGTAACACAATTTCAGCTTTGCAAGATTGGGGCGAAATGTTAAAATAAATGTGTAAATGAATGAAGCGTTAAATTTATATAAAACTCAGGGGGAAGATATATGGGAAAAAGGTGTCAGGTCTGTGATGGACCAATTGTAAACGGCAGGTGTAAATATTGTGGAATGCCATATAGAAATGATATGGAACTGTATCATCTGAACGAAGACCGTTCAGAGCACTATCGTCATGCTTCGGCAAAGGTGAAAAAAGCAATGGCAGAGAACGAGATCCCTTTGTCTGACAGAAATAAAACAGTTCCCAAAGCTGCAAAAACTTCGTCTGCCAGAACACAGACTATTAGAACGCAAAATACAAAAGTACAAACTTCAAGAATACAAACATCAGGGACAAAGAAAACATCAGGTCAGTCGTACAGCGCACAGACTGCCCGTACATACAGCACCGGAAAAAAGACAGCAAAAAGTGAGAAGAAAAAGAGCGGCAAGGCAGGCAAAATTTTCTGGATCATTGTGCTGATTCTGATGGTAATAATAGGTCAGATGGCAGAGAATTGGGATACGATTGGATACAGGATAGAAGAATTTATCTATGATGAGTTTGACATAGATCTCAACAGTATTTTTGATGACAGCAGTTCTGATGAAGTAAATGAGAGTAATAAGAATAATGAAAGTAATGAAAATAATGAAAGTAATGAGAATAACTGGACAGATGACTGGTCTGAGACTATCAGTGCAGTAAAGAACGGACAGGATGAACAGAGGGGTAATCCGGACTGGTATATGTTCACCGGAGAGAATTATATTGTCAGAACGGATGATACTGCATCAGAGATTGGCGATACAGATGCCAGTGACCAGGGGTATGATTTTACAATAGATCCGGGAGAATACAGGATAGTGTCCGGCTGGGAGAAGGTTGCTCTGGAAATCAGAAGTTCTTCAGGAAAAGATGAAACTGTAAAATTTGACGAAGCAGACCACGAGGAGAAAATAGAATTACATGCCGGGTATGAGGTATCTGTGGTATCTCTGGATGGTCAAGATAATTATCTTGCCATGTATCAAATTCGGCAATATGACGAATAATTTTTTGCCCCTTTCTTTTTGTCAGAGACTGTGCTATACTTGTTAAACGTACCACATATAGAGAGAATTGTGGTGAATGAAAGAAAAAAATACTATATATTGTATATGGGAGCAAAAGGTATGATATATGTTATAAAGAAAGATGGTACGAGAGAAGAGTTTAATTCACAGAAGATCGTAGCAGCAGTAAATAAGTCGGCAGCCAGAATTTTATACACATTTTCGGATAAAGAGAAGGAATTTATCTGCCAGTTTGCGGAAGAACATGCGGAGGCACTGGGAAAGAATGAGATAGAGATCCAGGAGATGCACAACATCGTAGAGGGAGCACTTGAGAGAGTGAACCCGGCAGTGGCTAAGAGCTACCGCGATTACAGAAATTACAAACTTGACTTTATCCATATGATGGATGATGTATATACCAAGAGTCAGGCAATCCGTTATATTGGTGATAAGAGTAATGCCAATACAGACAGTGCGCTTGTAGCTACAAAGCGAAGCCTGATCTTTAATGAGCTGAACAAAGAGCTTTATCGTAAATTTTTTATGAATCGTAATGAACTTCAGGCATGTAAAGATGGTTATATTTATATTCATGACCAGTCTGCACGTCTGGATACCATGAACTGCTGTCTCTTTGATGTGGCATCTGTACTCAGCGGCGGATTTGAGATGGGAAATGTATGGTACAATGAGCCTAAGACACTGGATACTGCGTTTGATGTTATGGGTGATATTATCCTGAGCACTGCTGCACAGCAGTATGGCGGATTCACAGTACCGGAAGTAGACAAGATTCTTGCACCTTATGCACAGAAGAGTTACGATAAATATATCCAGGAATTTATGAAATACTCTGACGAGAGCTGGACAGGACGTGAAGAACGTGCGATCGAGTATGCGCTTGACAAAGTCCGCAGAGATTTTGACCAGGGATGGCAGGGGATTGAGTATAAGCTGAATACAGTCGGATCTTCCAGAGGGGATTATCCATTTGTAACTGTAACTCTTGGACTTGGAATAAAGCAGTTCGAGAAGATGGCAAGTATTTCTCTTCTTGAAGTGCATAAAGGCGGACAGGGTAAGGCAGGACGCAAGAAACCGGTACTCTTCCCGAAAATCGTATTCCTTTATGATGAAAATATCCATGGAAAAGGCAAGATCAGTGAGGATGTATTTGAGGCAGGGGTTGACTGTTCTGCCAAGACTATGTATCCGGACTGGCTGTCCATGTCAGGAAAAGGATATATTTCCAGTATGTACAAGCAGTATGGAAAGGTTATAAGTCCTATGGGATGTCGTGCGTTCTTAAGCCCCTGGTACGAGAGAGGCGGTATGTATCCGGCAGATGATAAGGATGTTCCTGTGTTTGTGGGAAGATTTAACATCGGTGCGGTAAGCCTTCATCTTCCAATGATCCTTGCCAAAGCCAGAGCAGAGAGCAGGGATTTCTACGAAGTGCTGGATTTCTATCTTGAGATGATCCGTAATCTGCATATCCGTACCTATGATTATCTGGGACAGATGCGTGCGTCAACCAACCCGCTGGCATATTGTGAGGGAGGATTTTACGGTGGACATCTGAAACCGAATGAAAAGATTGGCAAGATTCTGAAACCAATGACAGCATCCTTCGGAATCACTGCATTAAATGAACTCCAGGAACTTTACAATGGCAAATCCATTGCTGAAGATGGGCAGTTTGCACTGGATGTGCTGAAATATATCAACAGGAAAGTAAATGAATTTAAAGAGAAAGATGGTTATCTTTATGCAATTTATGGAACACCGGCAGAGAGTTTATGTGGACTGCAGGTGGAACAGTTCCGTAAGATGTATGGCATTGTGAAAGGGGTTTCTGATCGTCCTTATGTAAGCAACAGTTTCCACTGTCATGTGACTGAAGATGTAACTCCGATTGAAAAACAGGATCTGGAGGGACGTTTCTGGGAGTTGTGCAACGGTGGTAAGATTCAGTATGTACGTTATCCGATCGATTATAATCGTGAAGCAATACGTACTCTGATCCGCAGAGCCATGTCTTTGGGATATTATGAGGGAGTAAATCTTTCCCTTGCTTACTGTGATGACTGCGGACATGAGGAACTTGAAATGGACGTGTGTCCGGTCTGCGGTTCCAAGAATCTGACAAAGATTGACCGTATGAACGGATATCTTTCCTACAGCCGTGTGCATGGTGATACTCGTCTGAACGAAGCGAAGATGGCAGAGATTGCGGAACGTAAATCTATGTAATATCAGGTCAGGGGTAAACTTTTGAATCTGACATCATAATATGATAATTAAAAGACATATACCGGCAAGATGATATGTATTGCTCTGGTATATGTCTTTTTGTATTGTCAGATAAAATATAGCAATCCCCTTAAATGTATTATTTACGAGGATTGCTATAGAATCTGAAGTTTCAGATGTTTATAGTTTCAATTTTGTCAAATGTATTATTTTTAAGAGGTATACTGTAGATGAAACCGTCATTTATTTAATGATAGTTCCGGTTTTTTCGAAATATCCATCCTTTGCATGCGCAATATCTGTGATGATCGTTCTTCTGTTATCTCCCTTTTCGATAAAAGAGATTCCGGCTTCGAATTTAGGAAGCATGGAGCCTGGGGCAAACTGATTGTCAGCCATATATTTCTTAGCATCATCTACAGAAATTGTATTAAGATATTCTTCATTGTCCTGACCGAGGTTCAGACTTACTTTCTCAACACTGGTAAGGATCAGAAGAGTATCTGCATTTAATTCCTGTGCAAGAAGTCCGCTGGAAAGGTCTTTCTCAATGATCGCACTTGCACCATGAAGATCGATTCCCTGTTCCATAACCGGGATTCCGCCGCCGCCTGCTGCGATTACTATCTGGCCCGCATCTACAAGTGTGCGGATTGTTTCAAGCTCTACGATTTTCTGCGGTTTCGGAGCTGCCAGGATTCTTTTATAAGTGCCGTCAGCCAGTTTAGTGACAAAGTTTCCCTTGCTTTCTTCAGTTTCAGCCTCTTCTTCTGTAAGGACACGTCCGATGATCTTCTCAGGTTCAGCGAAAGCATCATCATATGGATCAATGACAACCTGTGTAAGGATAGTAGCTACCGGTTTATAAATACCGCGGGAAATAAGTTCTGCGCGGATTGCGGTCTGGAGGTCATATCCGATATAGCCCTGACTCATTGCCGAACATACGGACATAGGTGCAAATGTATAGTCAGGATGTGTTTTGCCAAATTCATTCATGGCTGTGTGGATCATTCCAACCTGTGGACCGTTACTGTGGGAAATGACTACACGATTTCCGGCTTCTACAAGATCTGCGACAGCTTTGGCTGCTTTTTTTGTAGCGATTTTCTGCTCCGGTAAGGTGGTTCCTAATGCTCTGTGGCCCAGTGCAACTACTGTAATTTTTTCGCTCATGGGAATTACCTCGATTCTTTCATGTTCTGTAAATATGATATCTGCGGGGTGATCTTATATATAAAGATTTTTGAAATTTTTTATCACTGATATCATAAATATTCAATCATATTGATATCCTACATTATAAAAGACTGCCAGTAGAATTGCAATAGAAAATAACTCAAAAAACACCTCGCGGGATATTATCAGTGAACAGTAACAAAAAACAAACAGCTCTCACATTTCTGTGAGAGCTGTTTTGTTTTTTTGAGGGGGGAGATAGAGAGTGGTTTTTCATCTATCCAAGACCTATTATATGGGAAAATTATGTTCAAAGTATGTCGAATTTCTGAAACAATCGGTAAATTTATAAAAGAATTATAAACAAATACGAAAAATAAAAAGTGGTATCTTGTTTTTATAGCATAGACATGCTAAAGTAGATTCATCGGCAACAGCCGTTATCAGTATTCTTATTTTCACGCACCGGTCCGGTGCAAAAATTTCCAATTATTTATTGATAGTCCGGGAGATGGTTTTGAATCCTGAGCAGAAACTCTGAAAATCTTATTTATTGTGCAAAACAGAGAGGAGAGATGCGTATGTCTGTGGATATGAACTTATAATCTCGAAAGATACTGTACCGATATCATTCTGACAGTGGAAGTACCTCAGATGACATAGAATAAAAATTCAGGAGAATGAGAGAATGAAAAAAAGAATATGGAATCAGTTAAAAAAAGCAGTCATGATAACGGCTGCTGTCGGGATTTTGGGAACAGGAGCAGTATCAGCAGCAGAATTTGAAGCTGCAGAGTTATATGTTCCTGCTGTGGGTTTAAAGCAGAGTGCACAGTGGATCGATGAAGAGAAATTTCAGGCAGAACTGACACTGGAAGTGAGCGGTCTGAAAGAACTGTACAAAAGTCAACAGGAGAATACTGCTTCGGAGAACGGACAGTTGCAGATGGAAAATAGTACATGGGATGGAGAAGTGAGAGAAGCAGCAGAAAATACGACAGATGAAGTGGATTCCGAAAATACAGAGTGTGAATCAGAGAGTGCAGTAATGGATATAGAAGATATAGAAAGCGAAGAATACCGGAAGGCAGAAGAAAACGCAGAAGGATCTGACACAGAAACCGGACAGACACAACAGAGTGAGCAGGAGAACCAAAATGAGATCAGGGAAGATAAAACCAGATATTTTCTGACTGTATATATTTCAGAATATTTTCAGGTAAATGCAGAAGCGTTAAAGAATGATCTGCAGGCTGAATCCGTACAGATACAAAATAAGAAAGGTGAGACAACCCAGATTACAAAGCTGACCTGTGAGACTGCACTTTCAGATGCGGAAACAGATATCTTTACCATGAAAGTGCCGGTGTCTCTGCGTGAAGAATATCGTATTTCTTCTGTAAAAACAGATTATCCTCTGTGCCAGGATGCACCGCTTTGCAAAGATTGGGAGGGGACAGGTGCGTATTTCTGGATGAAATCAGGGTATGAAACCCGGACTGTTGCAGAAACTCCTTCAGCTCTGCTTTCCGTACAGGAGGCAAAAACAGGGATCACAGCCCGGTTACAGCAGGAGACGAAAGAGGTACGTGCAGGGCAGAACCTTACTTATATATTGTCTGTAGAGAATACAGGAGAATTACCTCTGGAAAATATAGAGATATCCAGTGTTTTTTCTCAGGATAATATAAAAGCCGAATGGAAACAGGAAGAGGGATTTACTGCAAATGGTATGCAGGGAATTATTTCAGGTCTTAAGGCAGGAGAAATCAGAAATCTTCAGATGACAGTACAGCTTACAGAAGAGCAGGCAGGAGAGCTTATTCATACAGTAACTGTAAAAGCGAAATATCCGGGAAAGGAAGAAAGTATTGAATGTCAGAAATCAGTCGAAACAGAAGTCATCGCATTAAAGGCGGCTTTTGAGGTGGAGAAAACTGCGGACAGAACACAGGCATATCCGGGAGATACGATCACATATCAGATCTGCATCAGGAATACGGGTGAGCGGACACTTCATTCGGTTCTCAGTACAGAAAGATTCCAAAATGCCGGTATTCAGGCAAACTTTGTCAGGAAAGAGGGCGTAACATTAAACAGCACAGGCACACAGGCTCTGATTCCGCAGATCGCACCGGGAGAGGCTTTTGCACTTTACGCCACAGTGACTGTTCCACAATATATGGCAAGTCAGGAATTGATCAATGAGGTAATCGTTACATCTGATGAGACTGGTACACAGGTAATGACATCTAAGGCAAACGTAGAATTAAAGGAAACTGATAATATTGTTACAGTTACGCCGCAACCGGCATCTCTGGCTTCCCAGAGTTATGGATATGACTCAAAGTCCGGAAGTGCTTATACTACTGCTTCCAAACCACGTACAGGAGATGAGACAGAAACGGCTTTGTATATTGTACTGGGGATTTTTGCAATCATGTCCGGAGTCAGTGCATTCTGTTACAGGAAGACAAAAAAACAGCAGAAGTAGAGAAACAACGTTGAAACGACAGGGGAGGTGTGCTATTCTTATATAGAATATACGCTTTAGTAAAACACCTCTGCCTGACTTTAAAGAAATTGCGTTACTGTGAACGGAGTGAACAGTAACGCAATTGCCGCAGAGGCTGTATAAAATTCAGGCAGGCAGGAAATGATATGGAGGATTAAAATGAAATTAATATCCTTACTGGAAAAGCTGGAATATACATGTCTTCAGGGCAGTACAGACCAGGAAGTAAAAAATGTGATTTATGATTCCCGGAAAGTAGAAGAGGGCTCTCTTTTTATCTGTATCCGCGGTGCAGTGGTGGATGGCCATAAATTTGTGCCGGATGTAGTTGCAAAAGGAGCAAAGGTTCTGATCGTGGAAGAAGCTGTGGAAGCACCGGAAGATGTGACAGTCATTCTTGTGAAAGATACACGATATGCAATGGCGTTTATTTCTGCCGCATATTTCGGATATCCCGCAGAGAAACTGAAAACAATCGGTATCACAGGAACAAAAGGAAAAACAACCACTACGTATATGGTAAAATCTATTCTGGAAAATGCCGGATATAAAGTGGGACTGATCGGAACCATTGAAGCGATCATCGGTGACAAAGTGATTCCTGCAAAGAACACAACACCGGAGTCTTATGTGATTCAGGAATATTTCCATGAGATGGCAGAAGCCGGCTGTGACTGTGTGGTTATGGAAGTTTCCTCCCAGGGACTGATGCTTCACAGAACTCAGGGATTTGTTTTCGATTTTGGTATCTTTACAAATATTGAGCCGGATCATATCGGACCAAATGAACATAAGGATTTTGATGATTATCTCAGATGCAAGTCCTTACTTCTGAAACAGTGCAAGGTAGGAATTGTAAACAGAGATGATGAACATTTCGAGAAGATTATTGAAGGTCATACATGCAGCCTGGAAACTTATGGATTTTCACCGGAAGCAGACCTTCGTGCGGAAGATGCAAAGCTGGTCGGAGGTAAAGGATATCTGGGTATTTCCTACCATCTGAAAGGACTTCTGGATTTTCATGTGGAGATAGATATTCCCGGTAAATTCAGCATCTACAATTCATTGACAGCAATCGCAATCTGCCGTCATTTTAAGGTTTCGGAAGAGAACATTCTCAAAGCCTTAAAAGTAGCTAAGGTAAAAGGCCGTATCGAAATGGTAAAAGTATCCGATGATTTTACTCTGATGATCGATTACGCGCATAATGCCATGGCTCTGGAGAGTCTTCTGACCACTTTGAAAGAATATCATCCCCACAGACTGGTATGTCTGTTTGGATGCGGAGGCAACAGATCGAAGCTTCGCCGCTATGAGATGGGAGAAGTTTCCGGAAAGCTTGCAGACCTTACCATCATTACCTCTGATAATCCACGTGATGAAGAACCACAGGCGATCATCGATGATATCAAGATCGGTATGGCAAAAACCGATGGAAAATATGTAGAGATTCCGGACAGAAAAGAAGCCATCGCCTATGCAATCCATCATGGAGAGCCGGGGGATATTATAGTTCTGGCAGGTAAGGGACATGAGGATTATCAGGAAATTAAAGGAAAGAAATATCCTATGGATGAACGTGTCCTGATCGCAGATATTCTTGCTGGTAAATAGGTAGCGGGTCAAACAGGAATAAGTTCATGATATATGCTGATATAATAATTGATATTTCCAGTGATAAACTGGACCGGAGTTTTCAATATCGTGTACCGGAAAGGCTGGAGAAGAAAATAAAGGCAGGGATGGTGGCAGCCATCCCTTTTGGAAATACCGGCCGGGTGCGTAAAGGATATGTGATCGGATTGTCAGATAAACCGAAAATTGCTCCCGAAAAGATTAAAGAAATCAGTGAAATCTGCAGTGGAGAAGAGACTACGGAATCCAGACTGATCGCCCTGGCAGCCTGGATGAGAGAAAATTATGGTTCCACCATGATCCAGGCTCTCAGGACAGTACTTCCTATCCAGGAGAAAATCAAGGCAAAAGAGAAAAAATATATATGCCTGGATATTTCCGAAGAGGCGGGAACGCAGTTGCTGAAAGAACTTGAACAAACAAGGTTTAAAGCCAGAACAAGACTTCTGAGGGAACTTCTGGAGAAAAAAAGACTGGATTATACACATGCGGCGAAAGAACTGGGGACAACTTCTGCTGTTGTAAAGAAATTTCAGGAGCAGGGGATTATCCGCATAGAATATGATGAGATAATGAGAACTTCACTGAATACAGGTGATATTTCCGGAGAAAGGCGAATGCCGCTTACAGATGAACAGGAAGCGGCAGTAAAGCAGATACAGAGAGAGTGGAAAAACCCATCGCCGAAGCCTGTACTGATCGAGGGAGTGACAGGGAGCGGGAAAACCCAGGTGTATATAAAGCTGATCGAGCAGACGCTTTCTCAGGGAAAAGAAGCAATCGTGCTGATCCCGGAGATTGCTCTGACATATCAGACGGTACGCAGATTTTATGCCAGATTTGGGGATAAAGTATCAGTTATCAATTCCAGACAGTCTCAGGGAGAACGCTATGATCAGTTTAAACGTGCGAAAAAGGGAGAAGTCCAGGTGATGATCGGTCCCAGATCTGCGCTGTTTACGCCATTTGCCAGTCTGGGACTGATCATTATTGATGAAGAACATGAACCAAGCTATAAAAGTGAAAGCACACCCCGTTATCATGCAAGGGAAACTGCAATCCGGAGAGCTGTTTTAGAACATGCAAATGTGGTAATGGGTTCAGCTACTCCATCAGTGGAAGCCTACAGTAAGGCAATGAATGGGGAATATAGTCTGGTCAGGCTGACAACAAGATATGGAAGCAGACCTCTGCCCCGGGTTTCTATCGTAGACCTGCGTGAGGAATTAAAAGCAGGAAACAGGTCTGTACTGAGCAGAGAACTCCGGCAAAAGATGAAAGGCCGGTTTGAGAAAAAAGAACAGGTAATGCTTTTTCTGAACAGAAGAGGATACGCAGGTTTTGTATCCTGCCGGTCCTGTGGACATGTGATGAAGTGTCCGCATTGTGATGTTTCTCTTTCGGAGCATAATAATGAAAGGCTTTTATGTCATTACTGTGGATATGAGACAGGAAAACCCCGGATATGCCCGGTGTGCGGATCGCCTTATATTGGCGGATTTAAGGCAGGAACACAGCAGATCGAGAAGGTAGTGCGGGAAGATTTTCCAGAAGTCAGGACTCTCAGAATGGATTTTGATACAACAAGAACCAAGGGCAGCTATGAAAAGATCCTTGCAGCTTTTGCTGCTCATGAGGCAGATATACTGATCGGAACACAGATGATCGTTAAGGGGCATGATTTTCCGGATGTCACACTCATGGGAATAGTAGCAGCGGATCTTTCGCTGAATGCAGAGGATTATCGATGTGCGGAACGTACCTTTCAGCTTCTCTGTCAGGCAGTTGGCCGGGGAGGACGGGGGGAAAAACCGGGAGAGGCAGTGATCCAGACCTATCATCCGGATCATTACAGTATTCAGGCGGCGGCAGTGCAGGATTATCAGGCATTCTATGAGGAAGAGATGAGTTACCGTATGCTTCTGGATTATCCGCCTGCGGCACATATGCTGGCAGTTCTGGGTTCAGGTCCGGAAGATGAGAAACTGGTTCAGGCCATGTATTATCTGAAACTTTATATAGAAAGGATATACAGAGAAAATGACCTGCATATCATTGGCCCGGCATATGCGTCAGTTGGAAAAGTTAAGGATATTTACAGACAGGTTATCTATTTAAAACATAAAGATCATAAAACGCTGGTACATATCAAAGACCAGCTGGAGAAATACATAGAGATAAATTCCGGTTTCCGGAAAATATACATACAATTTGATTTCAGTTAATTATGGCAGAGTTTTTCAAAATCTCATTACTGAAGTAATCTGCTGCAGAAGGGAAATCCGACAGGCAGTAATTTCTGAAATCGTGATATAACAATAATCAAGATATCAGGTTAGGGGCAAAATATCTTTTGATCCTAACATCATAATTAAAGAAGAGGAGAATAAAGAAATGGCACTTAGAAAAATCAGATTACAGGGCGACGAAGTACTTGCAAAGGTCAGCAGGCCGGTAGAAAAGATGACACCACGTATTCATGATCTGATCGGGGATATGCTTGAAACCATGTATGATGCAATGGGAGTTGGCCTCGCGGCACCACAGGTAGGTATGCTGAAGCGTATCGTTGTGATTGATATAGGAGAGGGTCCTATCGTGCTGATCAATCCTGAAATCCTTGAAACATCAGGTGAACAGACTGGTGATGAAGGATGCTTAAGTGTACCTGGAATGGCTGGTCAGGTAACACGTCCGAACTATGTAAAGGTAAAAGCTCTGGATGAAGATATGAATGAAGTAGAATATGAGGGGGAAGGTCTTCTTGCGCGTGCTTTCTGCCATGAGATCGATCATCTGGACGGACATATGTATACAGAACTGGTAGAAGGAGAACTTCATCAGGTTTCCTATGATGAGGATGAGGAGTGATAATCAAATGAAGATAGTATTTATGGGAACACCGGATTTCGCAGTGCCGTCATTACATGCACTGACAGAAGCCGGATATGCGGTGGCAGCAGTGGTGACTCAGCCTGACAAACCAAAAGGGAGAGGTAAGACATTATTGCCAACACCTGTAAAAGAAGAAGCCGTTATGCACGATATTCCGGTATATCAGCCGGAGAAAGTGAGAAATAACCCTGAATTTCTGGAGATTCTGAAAGAAATCAATCCTGAGATCATAGTTGTTGCTGCATATGGACAGATTATTCCAAAAGAAATCCTGGAGCTTCCGAAATTTGGATGTATCAATATTCATGCGTCTCTTCTTCCGAAATACAGAGGAGCAGCGCCTATCCAGCAGGCTGTGATCGACGGGGAAAAAGTATCAGGTGTAACGATCCAGCAGATGGGAGAAGGTCTTGATACCGGTGATATGATTTCAAAGATAGTGATTCCGATCTCTCCGACAGAAACAGGTGGAAGCCTGTTTGGAAAACTTGCGCAGGCCGGTGCGGATCTGCTGATCAAGACGCTTCCATCTATTGAGCAGGGAACTGCGGAGTTTGAAAAACAGCCGGAGGAGAGTCCTACACCTTATGCGGCTATGATCACCAAACAGATGGGACTGATGGATTTCAGAAAATCTGCAGAAGAACTGGAACGCCTTGTACGCGGCCTGAATCCATGGCCAAGTGCTTATACATTTCTTAATGGAAAAACTCTGAAAGTGTGGAAATGTAAAGTCAGCACTGAGAAAACAGATGCTGTTCCGGGAACAATCTTCCTGGCAGATAAAGAGGGGATCCATACAGCATGTGGAGAAGGAGTGCTGATTCTTACAGAGGTACAGCTGGAAGGTAAGAAGCGTATGGAAACAGAAGCCTTTCTCCGGGGATATCATATTGAAAATGGAATTGTTTTTACAGATCATAAGGAGTGATTAGATGTACGGATATTATTATTTTGATCCTACGTATTTACTGCTCGTTATCGGAATGGTGCTGTCTTTACTGGCATCTGCAAAGGTAAAGAGTACGTTTTCTGTTTACAGCAGAGTGCGCAGTGCATCGGGGCTTACAGGTGCCGATGCTGCCAGACGGATTCTTCGTATGTCGGGAATTACGGATGTTACGGTAGTACCCATATCCGGCAGCCTGACAGACCACTATGATCCGGGAAGTAAGAAACTGGCACTTTCCCAGGATGTATATGATAAAACATCTGTGGCTGCGATCGGGGTGGCTGCGCATGAATGTGGACATGCTATTCAGCATGCGACTAACTATGTGCCATTGAATCTTCGCTCTGCGATTGTGCCTGTTGCAAACATCGGTTCCACACTTTCCTGGCCATTGTTTCTGGCAGGACTGATTTTCTCAATCCGTCCACTGCTGACTGTTGGAATCATTTTGTTTACATTTGCGGTTCTTTTTCAGCTTGTAACTCTTCCGGTAGAATTCAATGCTTCTTCAAGAGCGTTGAAAATGCTTGGAAGTTCAGGAATGCTTGGAAACGATGAGGTAAAAGGTGCAAGGAAGGTTCTTACAGCGGCA
>UMBE01056177.1_pt1 | contig 13929 bp, 10 predicted proteins | sample 1963881 | NCBI WGS metagenome assembly UMBE01 (sample SAMEA4835933, study PRJEB28245) | human gut metagenome | biome: gut microbiome; material: fecal sample | place: Denmark | collected 2008 | reverse complement strand
GGATATAGAGATTTATTTACCGTTTGAGGGCGATGAGAAAGATGGTTCGTCCAATCATAATCTCACGGTATCTAGGAATGTCGAGTTTATTCAGGACCCTATACGGGGGCAGGTCGCTTCCTTGGAGAATCAGGCCCGTGTGGATTTACCGACCGCTTCGGAACTTTATATGCGGGATCATGATTTCACTGTCGGCGTTTGGTTGAAAATACCTAAGTACCTGCCGGAGAAGGAGGATTATTGTATTCTGGGAGCTAAGAACAGTACTTATCAACAAGCGTTGCATCTGTTGATACGGAATCGGAAACCGTATATGGGATTCTTTAACAACGATCTGGTTGGTAACACGGAGATCGAGCCGGGCAAATGGTATAATGTCGTATGGCGGTATAATAAGCGGAATGGGGAGCAGGCTATATTCGTAAATGGAAAACTGGACGCGATCTCTTTTGATCGTCCGGCTTATCTGGGTAGTGATAGCTTATATGTCGGTTTCGTGAATTTCAGCCAGTCCTCGAACTTCGTGGGTGTGCTGGATAATCTTTGTATTTGGTCTCGTGTGTTGAGCGATAAGGAGATATTGGGATTGAGCAACCAGTTATTAGATTTACATATATCGAATGCGATTACTTGGTTGGATGTCCTTGGAATTGGGTTGATTTTGATGGTTCTGGTCTCGATGGCTTATCTAGGCTATCGGAAGGTGAAAGAAAAGCCAAGGCAGGATGAGGCTGATGCGGGAACGGTTGCGGAGGAGGGAATCGAGGAAGGAACCGAGGAGCCGGATCGTTCTTCGCGAGAGATGCCGGAGGAAATCGAGGAGGTTCCGGTTCTGCGCAATTATATCCGATTGTTTGGAGAGTTCTATGTGTTGGACCGGGATGGAAATGATATAACCTCTCTATTTACCCCCAAATTAAAACAGCTGTTTATCTTGATTATGCTTCACTCTTCCCGTGGAGGTTTCGGAATATCGAGCAAGGACTTGACACGGATGATTTGGGGGAATGACAACCCCTCGAAAAGTACGAAGAGCCTTCGAAGCGTATCTATATTGAAACTCCGGAAGATATTGGAACGTATCGATACGGTCGAGGTCCTATTTAACGCGAATCGATATATTCTCCAGCTTTCGGAAGATGTCTATTGCGATTATTTGGCTTGTTTGGATTGGCTGAAAGATAAACGGGTACGGACTCAGCCGGACTTTGAATATTTCTATGATATTATCAGCAAAGGAGAAGTGTTCAAAGGGGAATCGTTTGATTGGATGGATGATTTTAAAAGTTATATCTGTAATAGTACGGTGGATGTCTTGTCTCGCTTTATCGACACTTACTCGATCGAGGATGAGGCGGATCGGGTGATCCAGATAGCAGACCAGATCCTTCTGAACGATCCTTGCAACGAGGAGGCTTTGCTCTATAAGATCAAAGCCTTGATTTACCAGAACAACTTCAAATTGGCCCGTTATGTGTACGACCGCTTTTGCGCTTTATACCAAGAGATGTATGGCGAGGCTTTCCCCTCTTCTTTTGAGCAGGTCGTACCGTCTTCGCTGATGAGTCAGCAATCTCCCCAGTAATATTATAGTGTGCCTGCTCATTGGCAGGACTGTGCCATCGCTATTGTCACACCTGTGCCATCGTTGTGGCAAGACCGTGCCACCGTTATGGCATGCCTGTGCCATCCGTGTGGCACTCCTCTGGCATTACAGTGACAAATGTATGCGCCCCACTGATAGCGATCCTTTCGAATAGGGAGGCAGGTGCTATGCCTCTGACTTATCGAAGATTTTTATAAATATTTCTTGATTTATTTATATTGCTGTTATTATGTGAATTATGCTTTGTGCTGATATGAAATTAGCCTTAAATTAGCCCTAGGTTAATGTCTTGTTTAGCGTTCATTAACTCATGGTTTACTGCTCATCCCTATATTCGCTCTCGTTGTTTCGCACGAGGAAGCGAGGAAGCGAAGTTGTGTTTTACTATATATTTTTTCTTACGATGAATATCGTAAAGGTTGAAGTCTGTAAGGGCCTTTCTTCTAAGAGTTGATATTTATGTATAAACTGAATAGTTATGAGTAAAGATGTGAACAATGGTCAGTCCAGACGTGAGTTTCTAGGAAGATCGGTCGCTGCTTTGGCGGCCGCGTCTTTCCTTCCGAGTGCTTTCTCTTGTACGGGGAAGAGTGTGGCGGCTCCCGCTCCGGTTGATACGGCGGCGGAGGCAGGCAAGGTTAACTCGAAGTTCGGTGGCGTGCAAATCGGCACGATCACTTATAGTTGGCGTTCCATGCCGGGTGGATTGGAGAATATCATCAAGTATTGCCAAGAGGCGAATATCAGTTCCATTGAGTTGATGGGAGGTGACCTGGAAGCTTATTTAGGAGCTCCGGAGAATCCGGTGATGAAATTCTTCCGTCAGCAAGCTCCTCAACCCGCGGCGAAACCGGGTGAGAAACCTGCGGCTCCTCGTCGGATGGGTCCCCCGAAGTTTACTCCGGAGCAGCAGGCTGAGATCGATAAATATAAGGAAGAGGTGAAAGCGTGGCGTCTCGGGTTGGATCTATCAAAGGTAGAAGGTGCCCGTAAGTTATTGAACGAAGCAGGAATATCGGCGCATATCGTGAAGATGGAACCTTCCCGTATGGGTTCGGACGAGGAAATCGATTATGCGTTCAAGGTAGCCAAGGCCATGGGCGCTAAAGCCGTGACGGACGAGATTAATTTGGAGACGGCGAAAAGAGTCGCTCCATTTGCCGAGAAGCATGGGATGTATATGGCTTTCCATAATCATATGCAATATGCCGAAGAAGGCTTTAGTTGCGATCCGATCTTAGCGGTCTCTCCTTCTATTATGTTGAATTTTGACGCGGGTCACTTCTTTGGCTCTACAGGTATCCATCCGAATGAGATGATCAAGAAATATCATGATCGGATCTATAGTATACACTTGAAAGATAAGACGGGGCCTACGACAGGGAACCAGCCGAATACGAATCAAGTATGGGGACAAGGGGAGATGCCGTTGGAAGACGTGCTCTTGTTGATCAAACAAGAGAAATGGCCTATCTATTGCGATATAGAACTGGAATATGATATCAAGCCTTGGTCTGACTCCGTGAAAGAGGTAGGCACTTGCGTGAAATATGCTCGACAAATATTGATGTAGATTATAGAATGTTGTCTTTGGTATGTCATTAATAGGTATGACGGAAGGGCCGGTTCCTAATGGAGCCGGCCCTTTATTTTTCATTTATTGATCTCTTTTACCAAATTGGGTGCGCACTTAAAATGGACAATGGTTCTGGGAATCAACATTAAAGTCTCTCCGCTTTTCGGGTTTCTAGCCAACCTGCTTGTCTGCAAGCGGGGAGTATAAACACCGAAACCCTGTATACATACCTTTTCTCCGGCTCTCGTTTTCTCTAAGATGATGTTATTCAGTTCTTCCAATATGTACCGGATTTCTTCTTTGTCATTACCGACTCTTTTCGATAATTCCTCGATTAGCTGACTTTTATTCATATCGTATTATTTTTTGAGAAGTTTGTTCTTTGCTCTGTTGTTAAATATTTTTTCCTGTATTGCAAAGGCGATAAGCCCGTGTGCCTCCGAAAGAAGCGTCCCAACGAGGATTGGTTCGAGAACTGCGTCTTCTCAACAATCTCTTGGATATTCAAGGTAGAGTTGGTGAGTAATCCTTTTAATTCTAGGATCATATATTCCGTAATCCAATCTTTGGCGGATTTGCCGCTTACCTCCTTAACAACCATGGTCAAGTATTTAGGGGTGATGCATAGAGAGTTCGCGTAGAACGTCACGCTTCTGTTCACTTTGTAATTACTCATGACCAATTGAAAGAATTTGTGGGTCAGTTCTTTCTTGTGTACATCTATCGTTGCCGTACTGTCTAAAGAATTGACTTTATAATGGTTATATATATCAAGGAATAATATGCGAAGTAAGAGTATAACCGACTCTCTTCGATACTGGTTTTCCGGATCGACGGCTTTTCTTATAAGTAATTCAAAGAAGTCTACAAAGGAAAGAGTTTCCACGTCTTCCATCTTGAAATAGTAATGTTGCCTCATATAGAAAAAGAAATGTGGCGAGAAACGACTGATACCGCTTAATATATCAGTATAAAAGGATTCCGTGATCGTGAAATATCTGATTTGGAAATCTACGCTAACGTCCGTTAATGCGACCAATTGCCCCGGCAAGATGATGATGAGCTCTTTAGGGGTTATAATGTGCTTGTTGGAATAGATATCAATTTTAGCGTTTCCTTTTACACAATAGATGACAATCCCTAATCTTATATAAGAAGGGTAAGTGGTAATAGGGAGTTCTTTGGAAAGTGTAAAGATCTTGAAGTCCTTCTCCAAAGAATAATCAATACCACTATTCGGCTCAACTATTTTTTTAATATTTCCCGACATTCTTTTTGTCTATGTTTCTTATGTAAAATTATAACTTCGTCTTTTACTATATTTATCTAGTGGTTGTTTGGTATAATATTACAGAAATATAGGTCTCGTTTTGGCGTTTTTTAAAGTTTGGTTTAAATGATACCTTGAAAAATAACCGCTATTGGATGTTTTTGTTTGTAGGTCTAATACTTTTTTGTAAATACGGTTGAGGTGATGTTAGGGATAACTTGTATTCTAAGGGCTGTGTGAGCTGGATGGAATATGTGTTAGGAAATATTAGTAATTCAGGTTAAGGACAAGCGTGCGAGACAAGAACGGGAAGGATTGCCTCGCACGACAGGCTTAGGTCGTCTTTTAGATAAACTTGAGTATATCTTCTGCCTTTTCCGCTATATGATCGGGTGCGTATTTCTCTAATTCCGTACGAGGGCGAAAGCCCCATGTTACCCCACAGGAGGTCACTTCGCTGTTGATGGCGGTTTGCATGTCTACGTCCGAGTCACCGACATAAAGAGCGTTCTCTTTGGATATGCTCGCTCGTTCTACGATCTCATTGACGATACTGGGATCTGGCTTCGCCTTTACTCCTTCACGCTGTCCGAGAACCTCCGTAAATTGTATGGAAGGGAAGAAATGGGCGATGAGCTTACGGGTAGCGGCTTGATATTTATTAGAAGCGACCGCCAGTTTTATCCCTCTTTCCTGCAACAAGGCTAATAACTCAGGGATACCGGGGTAGGGAACGCTGCGATCTGTGTTATGCAGATCGTAATGCTTCAAGAACTCTTCCCTTACCTTTAGTATATTCTCTTCCGTCTTTTCACCTTCGGGTAACGCACGTTCGAATAATTTGTTGATGCCGTTTCCTACGAAGAAGTTATACTCCTTTACGTCATGTGTCGGAAAGCCGTTTTGCCGCAACGCATGGTTCGTGCTATGGGCTAAATCCGCGATCGTATTTAATAATGTTCCGTCAAGATCGAATATTACTAACTTTTTCATTTTAGTTTTCTGGCAAAATTAATGGAATGTAGAGATATACTTTCCCTTTCGACTGATAAAATAGATGAACCGATTTAAAAATAGATAAAAGTATTAGGTCATATATAAGATATTTGTATCTTTAGGACAGGAATAGAAATCCTTTGTAATATATTGTATAACCTAAAATTGGAACATCATGGGAAAGAATCAATTAATTCACGGGAATGAATTTCATTTGCTGAAACAAGCTGAGATTCATAAAGCTACAGGTAAATTAGTCGAGTCACTAAACTTGGCAGCCGGTTCTACGGGAGGTTTTGATATTTATAAAGTTGTAGAGGCTTATTTTACGGATTTAGAGAAAAGAAAGGAGATCAATGATTTGTTGGGTATTTCCGAGCCATGTGAGACACGTGTCACGGAAGAATGCTTTTCTTAAATAAGCTGCAGTAGGAATAACATAGAAAAAGGAGATACCTGAATCAGATATCTCCTTTTATTATATCTCAAAGAAGGATCAATTACTTACCAGAAAGTTTTTCTTTCAAAGCAGCCAATTCCTCGATGTCACCTAATGTAGTCTTTTCAACCGGACCGGTTACCATTCCAGATTCCTCTTCTTTTTTACCACCACGTTTTGAGGATGCCTTCTTTTCAGAAGTTGCCTTAGCGCCTTTTTGCTCATCTTCAAAGATGCGGCTGTGAGAAAGGATGATACGTTTAGCTTCCTTGTTGAACTCGATTACCTTGAATGAAAGTTTCTCATCTACTTGAGCTTGAGAACCATCTTCTTTTACAAGATGCTTCGGAGTAGCGAAACCTTCTACGCCGTAAGGCAAAGAGATAACGGCACCCTTATCCAATACTTCGATGATTGTACCTTCGTGGATAGAACCAACCGTGAAGATTGTCTCGAATACATCCCAAGGATTCTCTTCCAATTGCTTGTGGCCTAAGCTTAAGCGACGGTTTTCCTTATCGATTTCCAATACTTGAACCTCGATCTCTGCTCCGATCTGAGTGAATTCAGACGGATGTTTGATCTTCTTCGTCCAAGACAAGTCAGAGATGTGGATCAAGCCGTCAACACCTTCCTCGATTTCTACGAATACACCGAAGTTTGTGAAGTTACGAACCTTAGCCGCATGACGAGAACCTACCGGGAAGCGCTCCTCGATGTTTTCCCAAGGATCAGCCTTCAATTGCTTGATACCAAGAGACATCTTACGCTCGTCACGATCCAAAGTCAAGATTACGGCCTCGATCTCGTCACCAACCTTCATGAAGTCTTGAGCGGAACGCAAGTGCTGTGTCCAAGACATCTCTGAAACGTGGATCAAACCTTCTACGCCCGGAGCGATCTCGATGAATGCGCCATAGTCAGCCATAACGACAACTTTACCCTTAACCTTGTCACCAACCTTCAAGTTCGTATCCAAAGCATCCCATGGGTGCGGAGTCAATTGCTTCAAGCCAAGAGCGATACGTTTCTTCTCGTCGTCGAAGTCCAAGATAACAACATTGATCTTCTGGTCAAGCTGAACGATTTCTTCCGGATGAGAAACACGTCCCCAAGAAAGGTCTGTGATGTGGATCAAACCGTCTACGCCACCCAAGTCGATGAATACACCGTAAGAAGTGATGTTTTTGACAGTTCCTTCCAATACCTGTCCTTTCTCCAATTTGGAGATGATATCTTTCTTCTGTTGTTCCAACTCAGCCTCGATAAGAGCCTTGTGAGATACAACAACATTCTTGAATTCTTGATTGATCTTAACAATCTTGAATTCCATAGTCTTACCTACAAATACATCGTAGTCGCGGATCGGCTTCACATCGATCTGAGAACCCGGCAAGAACGCTTCGATACCGAATACGTCAACAATCATACCGCCCTTCGTACGACATTTGATGTAACCTTTGATAATTTCGTCTTTTTCAAGAGCCTCGTTAACACGATCCCAAGAACGTGTAGCGCGTGCTTTCTTGTGTGAAAGGATCAATTGTCCTTTTTTGTCTTCTTGGCTCTCGATGTAAACCTCTACCTCGTCACCAATCTTTAAATCCGGGTTATAACGGAACTCGGACATAGGAACAACACCGTCAGATTTGAAACCGATGTTTACAACAACCTCACGTTTGTTCATAGAAGTAACGGTACCCATAACCACTTCTTTGTCTTTTACCGTGTTCAGGGTCTCGTCATACGTTTTTACAAGATCGTCCTTGCTTACTTCGGTGTAAGTCTCGCCTTGCTCGAAAGCGTCCCAGTTGAAATCTTCAACCGGCTGGATGTTTTTTAAATTTTCCATTCTTTAATTGTTAATACTAAGTTTGTTTTAATTAGTAAGTTAGACTTTATGTTGTCATCTCTCAAAAATCGGGGCAAAGGTAATGCTTTTTTTCTGATTGACAAGAGTTTTGAGGGGTAAAAACATTCAATTGGGTCGTGTTGGCTGTAATTACGGAAAACTGTTGATTTTTATTGATATTTATTTTGTAAGTTTGCGAATTGTAAGCGATAAATCAATGAGTAGAGGATTTTTAAGAAAGTCCAGCGTCAATACTTTTATAGGAATAGTGTGGATTTTGTTTGCGGTGAGCGCAAGTGCGCAGAATGCCGTGAGTAAATTTCGTGCGGATAGCATACGCCAATCTTTATCGTGTATCCAAAAACCTCAGGATAAGATACCCCTTCTTAAAGAATTAATCGGCTTGTACTGGCAATTGCCGGAGGAGGTACCGGCGTTGAAAGAGATAATCGATATCGCGATGCCTTTGGATTCCATCGGGATCGTGTACGATGCGATGGCTGGCTTGAGTCGTTATTATTATAATGTGGAAAATAGGGATAGCCTATTATATTGGGTGGGGCAATTGGATTCGTTGGCCTCAAAAAGGCATGAGAGTCCCAGAGGGTTGTTTTTATCCGGTAGCTTGGTTTGTCAGGATTATCTATGGTCCGGCAATTATGAGCTGGCTATGGACAAGGCCATGCAATATCTGGATTTGGCCCGGGAAAGTAAGAACGATTACGGCCTGCTACGGGCTTATCGCGATCTAGGGATGGTGTACCAGCGGATTAAGAAAGACAGTGACGCGGTAGAGATCTTCGGGAAAGGCCTGCACTTATTGAAAGGGGAGAAGGCGAATCCTGCTTTCCGGATTATGTATTTGTCTAATATGTTGGAATCTACCCTGCTATTAGGACGTTTGTCCGAGTCGGAGGCGCTCTTGAAACAGTATGATCATTTATTGGATTCCTTGGAAAGGAAGTATAATGGGGAGGGAAAGATTTTTCCGGTAAAACGTCATCGTTGCTTGATGAGTTGCTATTATTGCGAGCTGTATACCATGAAAGGGAATTCGGGAAAGGCACAGGCGTATTTGGATCAGGCGACCGCTTATTTGGATAGTTCTTTTGGGGATAGGGTGGAGGCTCAATATCTGCGGACAAAATCATTTTATTATTGGAAGGAGAAAGATTATAGGCATGCGTTGTCCGCTGTCAATCTGGCTTTAAAGATCAATCGTGATCTGGATAAGTTGGAGATGAAGAAAGCGATATTGCAATCATCCGGCCAATTGCAAGAGGCGGTCACTATCTATGAGGAGATCATCAATAAGACGGAGACGATCAACACGGATGCCTTCGACCGGCAAATCGAGCAACTCCGTGTATTGAATGACTTGAATGACCTGGAAAAGCAAGATCGGGAGTTGAAGCTGAAATCGGAGCAAGAAGCTTTGAAGCAGAAGCAGATTGTCGTATCTATCGGTCTTCTATTGGCCTTGATGGGCCTACTCTATATGTTGTGGCGTATTTATATGCATACTAAGAGGTTGAGAAATGAGTTGCTTCAGGAGAAAGACTCCTTGATCGCTTCGGAGAAGCAACTGCGGGTCGTGACGAAAGAGGCGGAGGCGGCGAACAAGAAGAAAAGCGCCTTTATCGCCAATATCAGCCATGAGGTGCGTACGCCGTTGAACGCCATTGTCGGGTTCTCGGAATTATTGGCGAGTAGCGAGTATAGCGAGGAGGAGAAGATCCGGTTTGCCGGGGAGGTGAACCATAGTTCCGAGTTGCTATTGAATCTGGTGAACGATGTCCTGGATTTATCCCGTTTGGAATCCGGCAAGATCAAGTTCAGCGTGAAGCCAAACGATCTGGTCGCCTGTTGCCAGAGGGCGTTGGATTCGATTCGCCATCGGGTGAAGCCCGGGGTCCGATTGACGTTTACTCCCTCGCTTGAATCTTATACCTTGAATACGGATGCCTTGCGTTTGCAGCAGTTGTTGACAAATTTGTTGTCGAATGCCGCTAAATTCACTTCCGAGGGAGAGATTAATCTCTCATTTGCCGTGGATGAGAGCAAAGGTGAGGTTCGTTTCTTCGTTACGGATACGGGCTGTGGAATCCCTGAGGATAAGTGTAAGAAGATATTCGAGCGTTTTGAGAAATTAGACGACTTTGTTCAAGGTACCGGTTTGGGACTTTCTGTTTGCCAGATCATCTCGGAACAGCTTAAAGGTTCTTTATCCGTAGATGTCTCTTATAAGGGCGGTGCCCGGTTTGTCTTTATACATCCAACGAATTTAATTGAAACCCCTATATGAGGCTGATGAATCTATTCGATAACGGGATATTCATACGTATAGGGGTGGTTATTATGATCTCCCTTGTATTTTGCGGCTCGATGAAATCTTCCACGCCTCCTCCCGGCAAGGATCGTTTAACAGAGATCGACAGCTTGGAGAGGGTATTACCGGGCTGCCCGACGATAGCGTCTACTTTACCCATATTGCAGCGGTTGGCTTTGCTTTATCGGCAAGAGCCCAAAATGAAAGATTATTATCAACGTCTTTATGAGAACGCTATGGCGGTGGATTCCATATCTATCGCATATAGGGGATTGAAAGGTATGGCCGAGTATTATTACAATCAGTCTAAGCGTGATAGTTTGGTCTATTGCTGTAATATCGTAGATTCTATGGCGAAGGCCCGCCATGAATATCCGTATGTCTTGTTTGAGGTGAAGAGTTATTCCAGTCAAGATCTCCTTTGGCTAGGGAATTATGAGTTGGCAATGAGTGAGGCGATGGATCTGTATCGGTTGGCGAGCAATCTGAATCATAAATACGGCTTGCTTCGCTGTTCGGAGACTTTAGGGCTGATTTACCAACGTATCCGTAGGGATAGCGATGCCGTAGTCTCTTTTCAGGAAGGTTTGGATTTATTGAAGGATATAAAAGATGTTCCCGATATCATGGATACTAAAATCCGGTTAACTTCTTATCAATTGGAAAGTAGTGTCCGAACGAAACAATATACGTTGACGGAACGAATCTTGGAACAATATAAAGCCCTGCTGGATGAGCAATATGAGATTAATCAAGAAAAAGGTGATGTTTTGCTACTAGAGCGGGAGTATTGGCTGCTTTATTCTTTTTACACGAGCTTTTATCTTTCGAAAGGAGATTTGGCAAATGCCAAGAAAGCGTTGGATAAAGCCTCTTCCTATGTCGGCAATAGTTTGGTAGAGGAGGACTATGCGATCAATACTTATCTAGCGGTTAAAGCTCGTTATTATAAGGCGGCTGGAGATATCCCGTTGGCACTGCGTTATATAAATGAAGTGTTGGAGACAGAGCGATTACCCGAAGATATTCAGTTCAAGGCGGATATCTTAAAGGAGCAGGGCCGACTCGAGGAGGTTATGGCTCTATATGATGAACTTTATAGAACGCTGACGAAAAGGCGGGGAACTTCTTTTCTTCGGCAGGTAAATCAATTGCGGGCCTTGCATGAGTTGCACGAAAAGGAATTGAAAGAAACAGAGTTGGAGGAGGCCGGGCAACGTATCGCCCGGAAACAAGATTTGTTGATCTTTATCCTATCCATATCGGTCGTGTTATCGATCCTCCTCTATATCTCGTTTTTATACTACCGCCATCTACGATCCTTGAAAAACCAATTACAGCGAGAGAAAGACTTGCTTTTGGAATCCCAAAGACGATTGATGAAGGAGAAAACCCGTGCGGAAGAGGCCAGCCTGATGAAAAGTGCTTTTCTCGCTAATATGAGCCATGAGATCCGGACCCCGTTAAATGCGATCGTAGGTTTCTCCAGTTTGCTGGTGGAACCTTCTACCGATGCGAAAGAGCGGGAGGAATATTCGTCTATCATCCGGAATAATACGGATTTGATGTTGAATCTGGTAAACGACGTATTGGATTTATCCCGGATGGAGACCGGAGACCTTCATTTCAATATCAAGGATTATCCGCTTTTGGAGTGTTGCCAAATGGCATTGGAGAGTGTGCGCTACCGGATGCCGGATAGGGTTAAATTGACTTTTTCTCCCGCTGGGGAACCAATCGTGGTACATGTAGATAATCTGCGCCTGCAACAACTGTTGACAAACCTGTTGACAAACGCCGCTAAATTTACGGAGAAAGGTGAGATTAACCTATCGTTCCAACTTGCGCCGGATCGGGAAAAGGTATGCATAGCCGTTACGGATACGGGTGCCGGTATTCCCCTTGAAAAACAAGCTGCGGTATTCAATCGCTTTGAGAAGCTGGATGATTACAAACCCGGTGCGGGTTTAGGGCTTTCTATCTGTCTTTTGATCGCCGAGCGGCTGAATGGTTCCTTGTCCATAGATTCCTCGTATACGGACGGAGCTCGCTTCGTGCTTATCCTTTCTTGTGAAATAGATTCCTCAATTTATAATCCGCCAATAGAAGTATGAGCGTGATGGCCCCTATGTATAAATAGAAAGCCAAGGCCGATGTGCTTATCGTGGGGACGGCTATCTTGGGTATCTCCATATATACGAAAGATACGATCGCAAGGGAAATCATGATAAGCGAGGCCACGATCGCCGCTAACAGGCTGAACCGTTCGTCACGTTTCTTCGCCTTTGCGGACTCAAGCATGATTTGTCGCATTACGTTCGAACGGAACGAGGCGGGAAGCTCCTCCTCCGGTATGCGTTTGAATAAATCCCCCAATAAATCGGGTTGTTCCTTATTTGTGTTTATCTTACTCATGATCCATTCCTTTTAATAATACAAACAATTTTTTTCGGATGCGATGTAGCTTGACTTTAATATTCGAGGCGGTCAAGCCGGTGATAGAGACCAGTTCTTCTATTGTCTTTTCTTTCCAATAAAAGAGCAAGATCAAGGCCCGTTCGTCCGGTAGAAGTTGTTCAAGGGCGACTTCCAATCTTTGAACCTGTTCCGTGGATTCGGTTTGTCCGAACAGGTTCGTGACCTCCTCCTCCGATACGTTTTCAAGTGTAGTCTCCTCAATCGCTAGAAACTCATATCTCTTCTTCCTGACCGATGATATCGCCGTGTTATAGGCAATCCGGTAAATCCATGTGGAGAAACTACAATCCCCTTTGAATGAGGCTAGGTTTTTGAATACCTTCATAAACGTATCTTGCGCCAACTCCTCAGCCTCCTCTTGGCTTCGTACCACTTTGAGGATCAACGAGTGAATCGGACGGCTATACTTGTCCAAAAGGCAAGCGAAACATGCCACGTCCCCTGCTTGTATCCTTTGTATGTAATATGTATCGGTATACAATTCCATTGTACTTAATGGACGCAAGCCGGGCAAATAGGTTACAACTTGCGGTAACAAAAATAAAAAATATTTTTCAGCCCGGAGGTGTAACCTATGGGAAACTGTTGCGTCAAATTAGCAAACAAGATGAATGAATCAATTAAAATTATACAGTTATGATGGATTTTATTTCTGTTCCGCTAGTTGTCGGAATCGTTTGTGCAGGTATTTACGGATTATTTGAGTTGTTTGTTCGTAGGAGAGAACGTTTGGCGATTATCGAGAAGATCGGTGATAAACTGGATGCCTCTGCTTTCGATGGCAAATTGGGACTGCCTAACTACATGCGAAACTTCTCGTTCAGTAGCTTAAAGGCCGGGTGCCTTTTGGCGGGAATCGGATTAGGTTTGTTGGTAGGCTTTATTATTAATATGTGTATGGCGACAAATTCTTATTATGATGATGGTTGGTACAGGCATGAGGTAGCGGGTACGGCTTATGGGGCTTCGGTTCTTTTGTTCGGGGGAATCGGCTTGATAATAGCCTTCGTCATTGAGCTGAAACTAGGTAAGAATAATAAATAGCCATAGGCTTGCCTGTATAGACGTAGCGTGCTGCATGCAGCACGCTACGTCTATACTACAGGTAGATCTCCCCGAAGAATTCAGGACAATGGAAATTAGGCTCGGGAAGGTCGATCGGACTCCAACTTACGAAATGCGGATTCATTGTCTCATCGGCGCATTTATAGAAGTTCCCTAGTATTTTCTCCGGCAGATTACTAGGATCTAACCCCATCAACTTGAGTGGTATGACTACGATCAAGTTCCATGTATGAATACCTTTAATCTCCTCGAATGCCCTTCTTCTCACGGATGGGAGTCTTATGATGCTTTTATACTCTTCTTGCGAAAGCGACGTCT
>UMBE01028267.1_pt1 | contig 14014 bp, 10 predicted proteins | sample 1963881 | NCBI WGS metagenome assembly UMBE01 (sample SAMEA4835933, study PRJEB28245) | human gut metagenome | biome: gut microbiome; material: fecal sample | place: Denmark | collected 2008 | reverse complement strand
TTTTGTCCCGGCTCTTTTGCCGATGCGGAAAAATGTTCCGAAGCTACAGGGAAAACCGCACCTTGCCTTCGTCGATGACTGCGGTGCCGCCGACGGGGATGGTGAGAAGCGGAGTCGAGTGGCCGAAATCCATGTTGGCAATGACGGGCTTTCCCTCAAGATAAGGACGGAAACGCTCAATCATAAACGCCAGCTGTTCGCGGGTGACCGCGGATTTTTTCTGAAAACGGCCGATTAAAACCGCCTTGACGTTTTTAAAGTCGGGTTGTTGCAGCAGCGATTGGAAATTGCGGGTAAAATCGGCGATATCCGCATTGCCGGTGTCTTCAATGAACAAAACCGTGTCTGCGGCAAAGGCCGGCCGGTAGGAAGTGCCGTTGAGCAGAATGAAAGTGCCGAGGTTGCCGCCGACAAGTGTGCCTTCCGCCTTGCCCGGCTGCAGCTGCCACCAGCCCTCGTTGGCGATAAACTGCCGGTTTTCCTGGTCGATAAACCACAGATCGTCGCTCCATTCGGCGGACGGACGAATTTCGCCCGCGCCGTCTTCAAACAGCATTTTTTTCATATTTTGCAAAGTGTAGTCTATGCCTTTAAGCATCCCGAGCGAACTGAAGTGCGGGCCGGAAAAGGTGACGAGTCCGGTTTTGGCGTAAACGGCGTTTAAAAGCGCGGTAATGTCGGAAAAACCGCAGAAGATTTTCGGGTTTTCGGCAATCAGCCGATAGTCGACGAAGTCAAGCAGCTGGTTGGAGTTGTTGCCGCCGATCATGGTGAATACCGCTTTGACTTTCGGATCGGCGAAAGCTTCGGCAATGTCGGCGGTTCTTTTTTCGACCGTTGTTGAGCCGCCGGCGTCCCAGTTTTCGTCGACGGCGTTGGTGCCGTAAGAAACGGCAAGCCCCATTTCCTCAAACCGCCGGCGGGCGATTTCCCGGCACTCGCGGCCGATGATTTTGATGCCCGACGCGGGGGCGATAACCCTAATTTCGTCGCCCGGACGCAGACGAGCGGGAATGATTTTTTGCATAACGGATACTCCTTCGTTAATTCAGATAAACCGAAAATAATATAGCTCAAAACCCCCGGATGTCCAGCGGTCATTTTTTTGACAAAAAACGTCTTTTGTGACAAAACGCGTTGACTAAATTTAAACTTTAATGTATTATTAAAACCGAATACGGCTTTATTTTGACGGAGACTTATTATGGCAGAAAATGCGGATTTCAGCAGCCTTTTGGAAGAAATAAAAGAGAATATGCCCGAGCTTTATCAAGAAATGGAGGCATATGCGCAAAGAACGGGAAAATCTTTGGCGGAGTTGAGTAAGGACGAGGCTTTCGTGAGCAGGTATTCTGCCCGTTACAGTGAAAGAAAGGATGCCGTCACGGCGCTTGACAATGCTGTTGACGAAGAGATTGCCGGTGCCGGTTCTGAAGAAGACGGCGCCGTGGCCGATGACGACGTCGCTGCCTCCGGCAGCGAAGAAGCGGCCGCTTCTTCGGAAACGTTGGCTGCCGTTTCCGATCCTTTCCGCTGGGAAGAGTTTTACGCTCCCGTACCGGAAGTCGAAGCCGCCCGTTTCGACAAAGCCTACGATCTGCTGAACGGCGAAGAAGGAAAAGCTTATCGGGAAAGTCCCGCCTGGCAGGGCAGCGCCTTTGAATTTGACAATTCCGAAAACAAGTCGCTTGAAGAAACGCTGAACTTGAGCGCCTGCCGCCGTCTGGCGTCATCAAACGAAGATATTACCCTGGAAAACCTGAGCAGCGCCCGCGCCGAAGAAAGCGCCCGCATCAAGGTGGAATATTACAATTCTCTCTATGCGCTGTCGGTCGGCGACAAATATAATTCGATTAAGGCGGAAACGCACCTCAGCCGTATTTTCAAAATAGACGAAGCCGTCCGCGCCGGCAAAAGCGAAAAAGAAATCTTCAAAATGCTGTCCATCAATCCGAGCGAGGCCACGCAAAAGATGGCGTTGGCTTCGACGACGCAGGCCAACATTCGGCCGATTTCCGATTTTATGGAAAAACGCAGCAAATTCAGCCGCGGCATGCATAATTTCGGCAAGGTTATGGACCGCATCCAGAAATTTGAACAGAAAAATCCCTTGTTCGGTCTGGCCGTCAACTATGTTGCCGCCGGCAACCCGATATACATGGGTTACCGTTCGGTTCTTTCCGCCCGTGCCCTTTACAACGATTTTCAGGGTTTTAAAGATTATGCGGCGTTCCGCGAAGTTTACAAAAACGACGTGGCCGAACTGGGCTTGAAACGCTGGAAAGAACAGAACCCGGAAAGCAAGGTTGACGCCAACGGCTATAATCAGGTCAAGGCCTATGACACCTACGAGGCTTATTGTGAAAAACACAAAGTGGAGGAAAACCGGGTCAGCGAAGAAGAATTCCGGCAGTTGAAAAAATTCCAGAAAAAGGCGGCGTTTACCCGCGAAGAGTTTGAAAGTCTGCGTCAGGCGGCCGGCATGCCTTATGAGGAATATGCCAAAAAGGCCGGCGATCGCGCCGTCAGCAAAGAAATGTTTGACAATCTGGTCAAATATACCGACATCCGCCGTACCCAGAATTATGCCGAATATGCTGAAAAAGCCGGTGCCCGCGCCGTCAGCGAGGCGGAATACAACCGGGTCAGAGCCTTGAACCGTGCGCTTAACAAAGTTTCCGTCGGACAGGCGTTAAAAGACAAAACCACCCGCAAGGCGATGATGGCCCATTCGGTTATTTTTGTCCGTTCGCTGCCGGTTGTCGGCCAGGGTTATGCCCTTGGCATGGCGGTTAAAAACATGGTCAGCAAAAGCTACTGGCAGGGAGTAAAGGCCAAAGCGCAGGGAACCGGTCATGCGGTTAAAACCCTGTGGAGCAAAAAAGGCCGTGACAAAGAAGCCTGGAAAGAGCTTTACTCCAACGCCGGCGGTCTGGTGGCGGAAGCCGCCGGCGCCTGGATGCTGGCCGGCGGCGTCAGCAGTGTGGCTGCCGGTTATGACGGAACCGGGACGACAATTGATTATGCGCCGGGCGAAAATGCCCGGACGACGGCGGATAACACGCAAACGCTTGCCGATGTGCAAACGGCGGCGCCGGTTACGGAAAGTCCGTCTTTGTGGACACGTTTCCAGGGGTTTATGGGTTATGGCAGTCAGGAGGTGCAGGCAGATGCGGCCGTTGCGGACAGTACGGTGCTGAATGCGGCGGCGCGCGCGGATTCCCTGCAAACGGAGTTGCAGGCGGATACGCTGCAGAATGTGCAGCAACCTGATGCGCTGCGTGTGAAAGAAGCCCCCGTTCTTAATTTTCAGCAAGACTGGACGCGTCCGGATTTTGTCAACGCGGCGGACAGCGCGGATGTACAAGTGCCTTATGCGCTCGGAGAGCACGAAAGCGACGTTCGTAACGACGGCGATCAGGTTTTGGTCGAACCGCGGGAAACGGCGGTCAAATTGAACGATGTGCAGAAAACAAACCTGAACGCCCTGTTTGAACAATATCCGCGGGCGGCTTCGATCATTCTCGAAGGCAACGACAATCCGGCGGTCGACGACGTTACCAAAGGCACCTTTACCATGGAGGGAGAAGGGGATTTGTATAAGAGCGGCGTCATTTCTTCGGCGCAGCTGAAAGAAATGATGGCGGAAGGGAAGTTTACCCCGGCTCAGTTGGAGAGCCTTTCCCGGTTTGCCGACGCCAATTTCGAAAACGGCAAAATGAATGCCGAGTTGTCCGAACAGCTGTACGGTTCGGACGGCGAGGTAAAAGAGGAAGTGCAAACCCGGAATACCGGCGGTGACGGCGAAAACAAAGAAGACGGACAAAAGGAAAAGCAACATACTGACGAAGAAAACAACGGCGGCGGACAGGAACGGGGGAGTGATATCCGTTTTTACTCTTTCGACAAGGACGGCAATATCATATACAGTGCCGAAAGTTTGCAGGATTTGAACGGTCTGAATCCGGATCAGATGGACGCCCGGGCTTATCAGGATCTGCTGACTCGGCAGGCAAACGGCGAACAGCTTGACGCCGGTGCGCTGAAGTTTTTGGAGAGTTATAAGGAAAGTCATCCCGATCTGCAGCAGAGGACGGAAAACGGCAACGAGGGAAAAAGAACGGAAAACGGCAACGAAGGCGAAAATACGGAAACGGTTTTAAACGATCGGGAGCAGACGGAACAACTGAGCGGCATTGCCCTGACGCGCCACGATTTTGAAAGCGGTAAAGGGTATGAGATGCTGGGCAGCGGCGAAATCAGCGGCAAAAAGGTAGACGTTTTCTTCGGGTATGACGAAAACGATATGCAGGTTGTCGCGCAATATGCGATACATGACGGCGAAGACCGTTCGACGGTGATTAAAACCCAGCTCGGCGACGACGGCCGCCCGTATACGCTGGTTACCGAAATCGACGGAGACAAAACGACTACCCGTGAAGTTGACAACGCTCAGGAAGTGCTTCGCAAGGTGCTGGCCGGAAACGAAAAACAAACCGGCCGGGAAACCGAGGGGTTGGAAGAATCGCGCAATCTGACCAACGAAGGCGAAAGCGGCGAAGAAAAGGAAGTGCAGACCCACACCGACAAGGTTCGCAGCTCTACCTTCCGCGGCAGATACTGGCTGGAAGCAGACGCCAACGGCGAAAATCCGCAATTGCGTTTCCGGATGGGTGATCCTTCGCAGATTGCGGTTGATCGCGAACTGGTTGCTGCTTTTCAGAATACGGTTGACGGCAGCGGCAGCAGCTATACGGCCTTGGGCGGCCGTCTGACGGCGGACAATTTCGGAGCGGAAAACCGCGACAATCCGAATGCTTCCGGTATTATGGTCAAATGCGAAAATCTGGCCAGAACGATCGCTTTGAACGAAGCCGTTTATCAGGATATGGAACATCGTCTGGCAAACGGCGAAGAACTGAGCGAGCTGGACATGAAATGGCGGCAGAAGTACGAACATGATCTGGAAGGCATCGGTTTGTCACGCGAAAACGGCCGCCTGGTTTATGAACCGGAGCACGTTTCTTCGCAGACGACAGACTTGCGACAGGAAGAAGTGAACAGAGACAATCAGGGAGGCAGCCGCCGCGTTTATCAGCTGAATGAAAACGGAAATGACGGACAAAACGGCGGGGAAAATACGGAAATCGGTCAGACGGAAAAGCAAGAACGAGAAAGGGAAAACGAAAGCGTCAACACTGACGGCCTGCTGCATGCCTCCGAAGTAAACGGTTATACTCAGCTTGAAGGCAAAGGGATAAAGATCGCTTATACTCTGACTGATGACGGCGGAGTACGATATGCAAACAATGCGACGGTTGCCGTTGATAAAAATGTGCTGCAAGCCATTCGTTCGCAATACGATAATCCAACTCCTAAAGAATCGGGAGAAAGTCTTAATATGGCGCGGGATATTACGAAAGGTGAGGTTATCTATGACTACTTGCAGCAGGAATCCGGAAACCGGGAGTTGACCGATGCCGAAAACAGCTTTATGCAAAAACATAACCAAACCTTGGAAAGAGTCGGGTTGGTTCGTGACAACGGCGGGGAAATTGTCAAAAAAGACGCCTATGAAGGCCAGCCCCGAGCCTTCGTCAAACGCGGCCGCGAATACGGCTGTTAATCCTGCGGTTGTCTGAAGCTTCAAAATGCCCGGGATTTTTCCGGGCGTTTTTTATTTGCTTTACAGAAAACCCCGAGTTTATCCGGGGCTGGATGCTTTAGTTTTGGAACAGTGCCGCCCTGTGTCGAAAAGTATGGTCAAACCTAAGGTTTATAGCTGTTAATTCCGGTTTGCCGGAGGATATCTGTTTCGCTGTTGTCGGGGCAGTTGCAAATTGTTTGATCATGCCTATATTTTTACCGGAATTTTAAGCGGAGAGGCGATGATACAAATAGAAACCCTGATGGCCGTTGCCGGCGCACTGCTGCTGGTCAGCGTTTTTGCCAACCGGATTTCCGTTTTTCTCGGAATCCCCGGACTGTTGATCTTTATCGGCATCGGCATGCTGGCCGGCAGTGACGGCATTGTCCGCATTCAGTTTTACGACGCCAGAATGACCAATTACATCGGCACCGTCGCTCTGGCGTTTATTTTGTTTGCCGGCGGACTGGATACCCGTTGGCGCGACGTTCGCCCGGTGCTGGCCGGCGGCAGCCTGTTGGCGACGCTCGGCGTGGTGCTGACGGCTTTGTTTCTGTTTTTGCCCGCTTATTATGTTTTGCGGCTGGAACTGCCGGTTGCGCTTTTGCTCGGCGTGATCGTTTCTTCGACCGACGCGCCGGCGGTGTTCATGATCATGCGTACTCAGAAAGCCGAATTGCGCGACAATCTGCGGCCGCTGCTGGAGTTCGAATCCGCCGGCAACGATCCGATGGCGGTTTTACTTTCTTTGGGGGCGCTGGCCTGGCTGCAAAACTCCGATTTTGCCGCTGCCGGTCTGGCCAAAATGTTTGTTCTCCAACTTGTTGTCGGCTTTGCCGCCGGCTGCGGACTGGGATGGCTGGCGGGAGTTCTGCTGAAAAAAATCTGCATTTGTTATTTCGGGCTTTATACGGTGTTCGGCGTAGGTTTCGTTCTGCTGACGTTCGGTGTTGCCCAGCTTTTGGGCGGCAGCGGTTTTCTTGCCGTATATGTTGCCGGCATTATTATCGGCAACCGGCCGTTTACGTACCGCCGCAATCTGATCCGCTTTCACGATTCTCTGGCCTGGATCGCCCAGGTGGGAATGTTTTTGCTGCTGGGGCTGCTGGTTAACCCCCGCGAACTGCCGTCGGTGATGCCGATGGGGCTGCTGGCCGCCTTTTTCCTCATTTTCTTTTCCCGGCCGGCGGCGGTTTTCATCTGTCTGTGGCGCAGCCGCTTCGGGTGGAAGGAAAAGCTGTTTGTCGGCTGGGCGGGGCTGAAAGGGGCGGTGCCGATCATTCTTGCCACCTATCCGCTGATGATCGGTTTTCCCGATTCCCAGTATCTGTTCAACCTGATTTTCTTTCTTGTCATCGGTTCGGTGCTTTTGCAGGGCAAAACGCTTCCCTGGCTGGCTGCCCGGCTGGATCTTTACCGGAAATGAAAAAACGCTCTGCCGCAAGGACAGAGCGCCAAACTTTCCGCCGGTAGTTGATTGGGGGTCAAGACTATTTGAATGGCAGAAAATTTAATATAAATTATATAGTAGTTTTATTCAGGTTGCAATAGCCAAAACGAAAAACTTGAAAAAAATGGTGGACTAAAATTGTCCGGGCGTCTAAACTCCCTTCCGCTCGCATTGAAAACAAAGGCTTTGAAGATGAAAATAGGGGTGTTTGATTCCGGCCTCGGAGGGCTGGTGATAACTAAGGCGTTTATCGAAAGCATGCCGCAGTACGACTATTTGTATTACGGCGATTCCCGCCATCTGCCCTACGGGGAAAAAACATCCGGCCGGATTTTGTCCTATACGCTTGCCGCCATGCGCCGGCTGATTGCCCGCGACTGCAAAATCATCATCATTGCCTGCAACACCGCCACTTCGATAGCCCTGCGCTATGTGCAGCAGCGTTTCCTGCCGCTTGAGGCGCCGGACGTCAAGGTGCTGGGGGTGGTGATTCCGACGGTTGAAGTTGCAATCGAAAACGGCGCCCGCCGCGTCGGAGTGGCGGCAACCACGGCCACCGTCCGTTCGCATATTTATCAGACCGAGTTGCATAAGCTGAATCCGGGGCTTGCGGTGACGGAAATTGCCGTGCCCGGACTGGTGCCGGCGATTGAGGATAACGATTTTTCCCGGGCGGAAGCTGTCGTCCGCGCCTGTGCGCCGGGATTTGCAAACTGCGACAGCCTGATTCTCGGCTGTACCCATTATCCGCTGGCCAAAACTTTTTTCCGTGCGGCGCTGCCCGGGGTAAAGGTGGTCTCTCAGGATGAACTGATGGCGGCCAAGCTGGAAAATTATCTGACCCGGCATCCGGAAATCGAAAGCCTTCTTACCCGCGGCGGGACGTACCGTTTTGAAGTCAGCAGCCTGAATCGTCATGCGCAGAAGGTGGCGGCGCTTCTATTTCCCGATATTCCGGTCGAAAAGGCCGCCAACGGATGAAAGAGGGGCATGCGGCCGGGCCGGCTCTTGCAATCGCGCTTTTTTTTACCTACATATGAATTCAGAAGATTTAATCATTTTAAGGAATTTTCATGACCACTATTTTATGCGTGCGCAAAGGTTCCGAGGTTGTCATTGCCGGTGACGGTCAGGCAACGCTCGGGGAAACCGTGATTTTCAAATCCAAATCGGTTAAGGTGCGGCGGATCGGCAACGGCAAGATCATTGCCGGTTTTGCCGGCGCCGCGGCCGACGGCATCACTCTGATCGAACGGCTGGAAGGCAAGCTGGAAAAATATGCCTGGCAGCTGAAGCGGGCGGCGGTCGAACTGGCCAAGGACTGGCGGATGGACAAGTATCTGCGCCAGCTGCAGGCGTTTATGATCGTGGCCGACAAAGACGTGTCGCTGGTTATTTCCGGTACCGGTGAGGTCATGGAACCCGACGACGGCATCATCGGCATCGGTTCGGGCGGCAACTATGCGATGGCTGCGGCCAAAGCCCTTTACGACGTGGAAGGCCTGTCGGCGGAAGACATTGCCCGAAAAGCGCTGAACATTGCCGGCGATATTGACGTTTATACCAACCATAATCTGATTATTGAAAGGGTGGCGGCCGATGAGTAGTGCAAATTTCAGTCCCCGTGAGATTGTTTCCGAGCTGGACCGCTTCATTGTCGGCCAGAACGAGGCCAAAAAGGCGGTGGCGGTCGCTCTGCGCAACCGCTGGCGGCGGATGCAGGTGGCCGAAAACCTGCGTGAGGAAATCGTGCCCAAGAACATTCTGATGGTCGGTCCCACCGGCGTCGGCAAAACCGAAATTTCCCGCCGTCTGGCACGGCTGGCCAAAGCGCCTTTCATTAAGGTGGAAGCAACCAAATTTACCGAGATAGGCTATGTCGGCCGCGATGTGGAGTCGATTATCCGCGATCTGCTGGACATTGCCATTAACAGCACCCGCGAAAGAATGCGCAAAGAGGTGAGCGAAAAGGCCGCGATCGCTGCCGAAGAAAGGATTTTGGAAGCGCTGGTCGGCGTTTCCGCCAGCGAAGATACCAAACAGAAGTTTCGCAAAATGCTGCGCGAAGGCGCCCTGGCCGAGCGCGAAATCGAAATCAGCGTGATCGATACCGGCGCCAACACCATGCCGACGATGGAAATTCCCGGCATGCCCGGCGCCCAGATGGGAATGATCAGCCTGGGCGATATTTTCGGCAAATCGATGGGCGAAAAATATAAAAACCGCAAAATGACCGTTGCCGATGCCGAAAAGCTGGTGCTGCAGGAGGAAAGCGACAAGCTGCTTGACAACGAAAAAATTATTTCCCGCGCGATAAAAGCGGTGGAAAACGACGGCATTGTCTTCATCGATGAAATCGACAAGATATGCGGCAGCGTCGAGCGCCGCGGCGGCGACGTTTCCCGCGAAGGGGTTCAGCGCGATTTGCTGCCGCTGATTGAAGGAACCGCCGTTTCGACCAAGCACGGCATGGTCAAAACCGACCATATCCTGTTTATCTGTTCGGGGGCGTTTCATCTTTCCAAGCCGTCTGACCTGCTGCCGGAATTGCAGGGGCGTCTGCCGATCCGGGTTGAGCTGTCGGCCTTGACCCATGACGATTTCGTGCGTATTCTGACCGAGCCGGAAGCCAACCTGATCGAACAGTATCAGGCGCTGCTGGCGACCGAAAACTTTACCCTCGAGTTTGAACCGGCCGCAATCGACAAGATTGCCGACATTGCCGTCCAAATCAACGAAAACGTGGAAAATATCGGCGCCCGCCGGCTGCATACGGTGCTGGAAATTCTGCTTGAGGACATCAGTTTTTCGGCTTCCGACAGAAGCGGGGAAAAAGCGGTGATCACCGCCGCCATGGTGGAAGAAAAGCTGGCTAAGTACACCCAATCCGGCGACTTGTCGAAGTTTATCCTCTGATGCCCCGGCTCGGCGTTTACATTCACTGGCCGTTCTGCCGCAGCAAATGCCCGTACTGTGATTTTTTCAGCCGGGTGAAAAAGGATGTTGACCAGGCGGCAATCGTTGACGGTTATCTGGCGGATCTGGAATATTACCGCGGTTTAAACGACGGTTATACGGTCGATTCGGTCTTTTTCGGCGGCGGCACCCCGTCGCTGTTGGAACCGAAGCAGATTGCCCGCATTCTGGATAAAATCGCCGCTCTGTGGCCGCTTTCCGAACAGCCGGAAATTTCGCTCGAAGCCAACCCTAACACCGATCGTCCGGGGCTTTTTGCCGATCTGCGCGCCGCCGGCATCAACCGGCTTTCCCTCGGCGTTCAGGCCTTAAACGACGCCGATCTCCGGTTTTTGGGGCGCACGCACGGGGTGAAGGAAGCGCTTGCGTCCGTCGATTCGGTGTTGAAAAATTTTGACAATCATTCGCTTGATCTGATTTATGCCCGTCCCGGGCAGATGCCGGCCGCCTGGGAACGCGAGCTGCAGCAGGCGGCGGCGCTGGGGATGAAACATTTGTCGCTTTATCAGCTGACGATTGAAGAAGGCACCGTATTTGCCTTAAAAAACGTGCCGGCAATGGAAGAAGAAGCGGCGGCGGCGCTGTACCGGCTGTCGGAAGAACTGACGTCCGCTGCCGGCTACCGGCAATATGAAATTTCCAACTATGCCGCGCCGGGAAGTGAGTGTCGGCACAATCTCGGTTATTGGCAGGGCGACGATTATGTCGGTGTCGGCAACGGTGCGGTCGGCCGTCTGCACTGCGGGAAAAAGCTTTTTTCAACCACCCATCCGCGGCAGCTGGAAGAGGTTACGCCGCGCGAACGGGCGGAAGAGCTGACGATTATGGGACTGCGCCTGAACGAGGGGATCGACAAGACGCGTTTTGCCGCTCTTTCGGGGCTGGCATGGGAAGATTTTGCCGACCGCGGACAGCTGGCGGCTCTTAAAGACGAAGGGCTGGTCGAAGAAACGCCGCAAAACGTCCGGGTTACGCCGGCCGGCCGTTTGCTGCTCAATTACGTGATCGAACAAATCTGCTTGTAAAATCTTAAAATTTCATTTGCCGTCGGTTTTCTTTATGAGGAAAAATATAAAAAAGACGTGAAGATTGTCCGTATTTTCAAAATTCCCGTTTTCCGGCGGAAAATGGATTATACTATATAAAAAATTAACCTGTCCGTGCTATAAAAACGCAAATAAAGGAGAGTTTGCCGATGTTTGCAAAATGGCTGGACGCCGCGAAAATTTATGCCGACCGGAGAATGCCGGTAATGCTGGCGTTCGGCTTTTCCAGCGGTTTTCCGCTGCTTCTGGTCGGCAGCACGCTGACGGTGTGGCTGCAGGAAAGTCAGATTCCCTATGCTTTGATCGGCCTTTTTTCGCTGACGCGGATGCCCTACGGTTTCAAATGGATATGGTCGCCGCTGATCGACCGCATCCGGCTGCCGTTGTTTGAGCGTCTGGGGCGCCGCCGCGGCTGGGCGTTGTTCATCCAGTTGTGCATGCTGGCGGCTATTCTCGCAATGTCGGCAGTCAATCCGGCTGAGCATACCGCCTGGATGGCGCTTCTGGCATTGATTGTCGCCGGCTGTTCGGCCTCGCAGGACATTGTTCTTGATGCCTATCGCATTGACAGTTTTGAAACCGCGGAGCAGGGCGCCGGTTCGGCCGTTTTCGTGCTGGGCTACCGGCTGGGAATGCTTTTTTCCGGCGCTTTTGCCCTGTGGCTGACAACCTGGCTCGACTGGCGGGAAGTTTATATTGTGATGGCGCTCGGCGCTCTGGTCGGCATTGTGACCGTGCTGCTGGCCAAAGAGCCGTATAAGGACCGCGCTTACCGGGAAGAACGGGAGAAGCTGCCGTTTAAACCCCGGCTGCGGCGTTTTTTGCGGGAATCCGTTTATGAACCGTTTAAGGATTTTATGCATCATCACCGCTGGGGGCTGATTCTGCTGTTTATCCTGCTCTATCGGCTGAGCGACGAATATAAGGCGCCGATGGCTTTCGTTTTTTACAAGGATATGGGGTTCAGCAACGCTGAGATCGCTTACGTGTCAAAAATTTACGGCATGCTGGCGACCATTGCCGGCGGCCTGCTCGGCGGCATTTACATCAAACGCGGCGGTTTGCCGAAAGCGCTGATGCTGTTCGGCGTTTTGCAGGGCGTGACCAATCTGGTGTATATCGGCCAGGCCTATGCCGGCGACAACGTTTATACCTTGTCGCTGACGATCTGCATGGACAATCTGGCCGCCGGCATGGGCACTACCGCGCTGGTTGCCTATATGGCTTCGCTTTGCAACGTGGCCTACAGTGCCACCCAATATGCGCTTTTGTCTTCCTTGATGAGTCTGCCGCGGGATATTTTTGCCTCAACCAGCGGCATTTTGGCCGATCACGTCAGCTGGCCGCTGTTTTTCCTGATTGCCTCGCTGATGGTGCTGCCGGGACTTTTCCTGCTGGCTTATATGATCAAAAAGAAAGTGCTGTCCTGATTTTCGGAAAGAGGAGGGGAGAAGTGATGAAAATCGTCAATATCGGCGGCGCGATAAATTCCGGCAAATCCACGGTTGCCGGAATTTTGACCGAAAAGCTGAAGAATGCGGTTTTTATCGAGGTCGACGATCTGCTGTCCGATGAGGAAGCCGCGTCGTTTCCCGACTTTGGGGCGCGGATAGAAGAGCGCCTGAGGCGGCTTTACGGCGAACTCGGCAGACATCTTCGGGAACGGCGGTTCGATTATGTCGTTTTTGCCTATCCGATGACGGAAAAAACTTATGCCGCCGTTCGGCAAATCGCCGGGGACAAGGCGGCATTTGTCGTCGTCACGCTTAATCCGCCGCTGGAAAAATGTCTTGTCAACCGCGGCGCGAGAGAACTGACCGACTGGGAAACAAAACGCATCCGGGAAATGTATGCGCGGGGATTCAACCGCTTTGTCCGCTCCGACCTGATTATCGACAATGACGGGCAGACGCCCGAACAAACGGCGGAAACAATCGTTTCGTTCATCACCGCCGGAAACGTTTTGGGTTAATTGTTTTTTGTTGCTTCGGATTTGTATAAGCGGCCGGCTGTGTCGGATGTTCAAAAATGCGGTGTGCCGAAATAATTGAATCCGCCGCGCTTCTTCCGCAGCCCGTCATGCCGAAGTATATCGACCCGGCCGCCCCGAACCGTCTCAAATATGTTGTGTAGAATTTGTCCGATTTTGTCATCCGAAATCTTTCTAAATTGATCACGCTTCCCCTACAGCCCGTCATGCAGAATTTGTCTGAACCAGCCGTGCTGAACTTGCCAAGTTTTGTCATGCCAAATCCGTTCGAACCAGCCACATCGGATTTTCCCGAATCTGCTATGACTTTCCGGCAATCCTTTATGCAGAACCGCTCCGAAACCGTTGCGCCGAACCGTCCCGAAGTTTCCGCGTCGGATTTGGTCCCCGTATTTTCTCATTTCCCGCACATACGCTTATTTTCATTTCTCTTCCGATGCCAGCTTCCTTTTTCGCCTTACTCCTGCTTCCGTCCTTCACCCTTATGCCCGCATTCGCTCTTATTTCCGATTTTCCCCCAATCCCGCTCCGCTTCTTCCGGCTTTACTCCTGTTTTCGTCCTTCACCCTTATACCCGCATTCGCTCTTATTTCCGATTTTCCCCCAATCCCGCTCCGCTTTTTCCGGTTTTACTCCTGTTTTCGTCCTTCACCCTTATACCCGCATTCGCTTTTATTTCCGATTTTTCCCCCAATCCCGCCCCGCTTTTTCCGGCTTTACTCCTGTTTCCGTCCTTCATCCTTATACCTACATTTGTTCTTATTGATATCTTCATTACATATTCATTTTTTTATGCTCGTTTCCGTTCCCACATTTCTGCTCTCTCTCGTTTTCATGCTTTCAGCCTTACTACCGCTTATGCCCCCGGTTTTCTTGCATTGCTTCCGTTTCCGTACCCCTGTTTT
>UMBE01040733.1_pt1 | contig 14110 bp, 9 predicted proteins | sample 1963881 | NCBI WGS metagenome assembly UMBE01 (sample SAMEA4835933, study PRJEB28245) | human gut metagenome | biome: gut microbiome; material: fecal sample | place: Denmark | collected 2008 | reverse complement strand
GCCGGCGAAGTCGGTGTGCATCGGCGACCAGCCCAGTTCGGCGCGCAGTTTGGATGCGTCGATCGCGTATCGCCTGTCGTGCCCGGGCCTGTCCCGCACGTTCTCGCCGGTGCTGATGTGGTGGAAGCGCACGTCGTGTTTCCGGGCGGCCTCCAACAGCCGCATCGTGCCTTCCACGTTCGTGCGGATGAACGGTTCCGAATTGGCGATGGAATTATCTTTGTGCGATTCCTCGGCGAAGTGGATGATGGCGTCGTGACCGGGCACGATACGCTCCAACAGCGCGACGTCGCAGATGTCCCCTACGACAAGATCGACCTGCGACGGTGGCAGGCCGGCGATGTTCTCCGGATTGCCGGCGTACGTCAGCTTGTCGAGCACGGTGATGTGCACGTGCGGATGGTTCCGCGCCACGTATCGCACGAAGTTCGCGCCAGTGAAGCCGCATCCGCCGGTCACCAGGATATTACGCGGCTCGAATACGCCGCCGCACGCCATGCTGTTCACCATTCCAGCATACCGTCGCATGCCAACGGCTGGGGGTTCGGGTCCGGGTGCGGACGCCATCTTGCGTCCGTGCGAGCTTTTCGTGCCTCTTCTGTCCTTGGAAGCTGACGTGTTTTGATTTTCACGAATGACGCGATAATTACGTTTTCGGGATGCTCCTTAGCCGTATTCGCTCGTCGTTCTGCAAGACCCATCAAGAAATGTGCATTGGTTACCGGTTCGCCCGTACAGGATGAACGTCGGCATGTGCGATTTGGAAGATGCTGGCTACGTTGATTCGTTGCAGTGACCTGCGTCTACAATATCTTAGGATTGCGTAAGGAAAGGCTGACACTATGAAGATTGCGGTTGCAGGGACTGGCTACGTTGGATTGTCTGTCGCTTTGCTGCTCGCTCAGCACAATGAAGTTCATGCACTCGACATCATTCCCGAGAAAGTCGAGCAGTTAAACAATGGGAAAAGTCCTATTGTCGATTCTGTAATTACTGATTTCTTGGAAAAAAGCACTCTTGGCGAAAGAATACTTGACTTTCATGCCACGCTAGATCCGCAGGAGGCATATAGAGATGCTGATTTCGCGGTGATCGCCACGCCGACAAACTATGACGAAAAGAAAAATTACTTCGATACGTCCAGTGTCGAAGCGGCGATTACATCGGTCAGACGATATGCGCCGAATGCTTGGATTGTCATCAAATCCACCATACCGGTTGGATATACGCAACAGTTACGTAAGAACCTTCCGGATGATCGTATTCTCTTTTCCCCCGAATTTTTACGTGAAGGACACGCGTTATACGACAATCTGCATCCAAGCCGCATCGTCGTCGGCGCCCCGCAGAATGATACTGAGTCTGTCGAAGCGGCACGTCGATTCGCGTCCCTGCTCGTTGAAGGCGCTGATTCCGCTGAGACGTCTCGCGTTAATCATGATGGCAGCACCGGAATTCCCACATTGGTGGTGGGCGTCACCGAGGCTGAGGCCATCAAACTATTTGCCAACACATATCTAGCGTTACGTGTGGCGTATTTCAATGAACTGGATACTTATGCGGAAAGCCGTGGACTCAACACGCGTGCAATCATCGATGGTGTTTGCCTCGATCCCCGCATCGGTGACGGCTATAATAACCCCAGCTTCGGCTATGGCGGATACTGCCTACCGAAGGATACCAAACAGCTGTTAGCCAATTACAGTCAGGTTCCGCAGAACCTCATCGAGGCCATTGTAGACGCAAATCGTACCCGCAAGGAATTCGTAGCCTCTGAGGTGATGGAACTTGTCAGGAATGTTCAGAACCCTATCATCGGTATCTACCGATTGACCATGAAGTCCGGTTCCGATAATTTCCGTCAGTCCGCCATCCAAGACGTTATGAAGCAGTTCAAAGCGAACGGCATCCCTGTACTCATCTACGAGCCCACATTGCGCGAATCTAATTTCCATGGCAGTGAGGTTACCCATGATCTCGCTGATTTCAAGACCCGCTCGTCTGCCATCGTAGCCAACCGTTGGAATGACGATTTGCTGGACGTGAGCGACAAGGTCTACACCCGCGATCTGTTTCGCAGGGACTAATTCTTCCCTGTGAAACCATGGTCGGTTGTTGACGAGGACACGAAGCCTCCGTCAACAACCGGTGACTTATCTGTCTGTCTGTCTCACCGTTTGCCCTGCGCCTTGCGCGCTATCACTTTCAGCAGTTCTCGTTGTTTGGAGCCGACCGGAGCCAGCACGTCCGCATACTTGCGCATAGGGCTGTCTTCGGCAATTGCGCGTTCGTGGTGTTCTGGTGGGGCAGGGCGTTCCACGCCGCTCATTGTGGCAACCATTTGTGCCGCGAATGGCGTTTCACACGCATAGCTCCAGTACAGCGGTGCGAAATCGCACCATGGATTTTCCCATGGTTTATCAAAGCCCGCGTAGTGTACAATTTTTGGCATATTACGTGATTGCATATACGCCTTGTACATGGAGGCAGGTGCGAAATCGAACACTCCAGCAATGCGGCCTGCACAATTGTGCATCACGTTCCACGAATAATCCAAATATGTGACAAGACCTTCACACTCTACGTTAAGAATGTCTTGATCATTGTATATGTATCCCGGTCTGGAAGCGATTTCTAACCATTCGTGCACTGTGTGAATCTTGCGCATGCGGTCGAGATTCATTACCAATACACCGGCTTGGAAGTAGCCATATGCGTCACGCATGTGCAACTGCTTATGAACGTATTCAGCACGCTCACCGTTCTTCATGTTGAGATTTCCAATGAAATCAATATCTGGTACTGCAGCGATAGCGTTGCTTCCGAGTTTGGTATCGAATAGTTCGGTGATATCGCCATTGACCACCAGGTCACAATCCAGATACAGCAGCTTCGAGTAGAATGGCAATGCTTCTTGAATGATGAAACGATAATATGTTTCAATGCTGATGTGCGCATTGCTGGTAGTGAGATTGAATCCGGCGAGATAGCGGTTCACGTCGAAGAAACGAATCAGGGCATTTGAGAACCTTGCAAAGAACTGCCGCATGTAGCGCTTGTTCTCGTCGGTTATGTTTCGTTCTAGTACGATCACGTCATACATACGATTCGTGGAAGCGTTCTTCAGCATTGAATAGATGGTGGTGGTGAGCATCGGGACGTAATTGTTGTCCGCGGCGAACACCACCGGCACCACACGTCCACGCTCCTGCCCTACCGGTTCCAGTATCGCGTTCGGCTCTGGATGCAGAAAATGCACGCATTGCAGTCGTTTGATTTTCCAGTCTGCGCCGGTGCGCTGCTTGTGTGCGATAAAGATGTTCAAAAGCCGTTCGGAGAGATGGCCGACGGTGCGCGTGGCCTGCATGTCCATCTTGCTGAAGTCGGTGGTCATTGCGAATTCGTCCAGCAATGGGAATAGCCACTCGTTGTATTCGAAGAAGATTTCTTTCCTCATGATGAACATATTGCAGAATGCTGCGGTGCGGCCGTTGAGTACGGCATCGGCATCCATCTTGTAATCGGGATGCCGCTCGCACAGAATGTCGTACATATGGCGTAAGTCATTCAGCCGCAGATGTTCGTCGGCGTCCCAATGCTGTTTAAGGTTTGAAAATCCGCCGATACGACGAACATCGTTCAATGGTGTGGTGATGATGTCCCATCCGTCCACTGCATGTGCGATCGCCTTGTCGTTGATGCCATATTCGGCAATCGTGCGACTGTCAATATATGAGTCAATGATTTCGCCGTAATCGTTTTCCTTATGTGGGGTATCCGTGAAATCGAAATATCTACGATAGTGGCAGAAACCGTAATAATCGGCATCTTCGTTCTTCCAAGCCCAGTATTGCGCGGTCAGCTCGCAATACCGCGGATTTTCGGCAGAGATGTTCTCGCCTTCATCGTCATGCAAGGTGTTCGGGAAACGGGTTGTGGCGTGAGCGGCGCCTACCTGCATCGGAAGAATGCTCTCCCCCTTGGGAAACGTGGCCTGCTTATGTGCCGACACGAAGATTCGGATGTTCGAATGGTGCTGTTCCGCTGTGAGAACCATGTGAGATATTCCGCCTTACTAAGACAAACGTCCTTTCCTCACTAGAATATATGAGAGTACTGTCGAAGGAGAGCGCATCAACCGCACTGCCACATGATTTTGCGTCCAAACGCTTCGCACTAGTAGGATGGAATGCTTGTGAAAGACTTTTTTGAGAGCCTCAAGAAGAGGTACCACTACGCGATGGTGGTGTTCAAGGAACTGGTGAAGACCGATTTCCAGCTGCGCTACCAAGGTTCGTTCCTAGGTATGGTGTGGTCCGTATTGAAGCCGTTGATGCTGTTCGCGGTGATGTACGTGGTGTTCGTGAAATTCCTGAAGTTCTCCGACGGCACCCCGACCTTCCCGATTTCGCTGCTGTGCGGTACCTGTTTGTGGAGCTTCTTCTCCGAGTCCACCAGCATGGGCATGCAATCCATCGTGGGACGCGGTGATTTGCTACGCAAAGTGCATTTCCCGAATTACATCATCGTGGCCTCCACCACGATGGGTTCCATGATTTCATTAGGTATTAACTTGTGCGTGGTGATTTTGTTCGGTTTCTTCGCCCATGCACACTACACTTGGCGCGTGCTGCTCGTACCGTTCAGCATAATCCAGTTGTACTGTCTAGGGCTGGGCGTGGCATTGCTGCTCGCCTCGCTGTTCGTATACTTCCGTGATGTGGCGCATATTTGGGAAGTCGTGCTGCAAGCCATGTTCTATGCCACACCTATCATCTATCCGATTTCGATGGTGGCTAACAACCCAGATTTCTCTTGGGCGGCTAAATTGCTTATGCTGAATCCTTCCACTCAGGTAATCATGGATATTCGCCATAACCTGCTTTCCCCAGAATATGTGCCGACCGTGTGGAGCATGGTCGATAACAAACTGCTATGCCTTCTGCCGTACGTGCTGTCCGCGTTCATTCTGTGGCTGGGCATTCATGTGTTCCGTAAATACAGCTCCAAGTTCGCGGAGGTGCTCTGATCATGGCTGAAATTGCATTGACTGAAAAGACACAGGAAGAAGCCAAGGACGAGCGCCCGGTAGTGCTCAAGGTCGACCATGTGGCCAAAATGTTCCGTCTGCCCACTGAGCAGGCGACCGGCCTGAAGATGGCGTTCTTAAACTGGACGAAGGGCATCAAAGGCTACACCGAGCAGCATGTGCTCCGCGACATCAATTTCGAAGTACGCCAAGGCGACTTTTTCGGTATTGTTGGCCGTAACGGTTCCGGCAAGTCCACATTACTGAAGATCATCTCCCAGATCTATACCCCGGAGCAAGGCTCGGTCACTGTCAAGGGCAAACTGGTGCCATTCATCGAACTTGGCGTCGGCTTCAACCCGGAACTGACCGGCCGTGAGAATGTGTACTTGAACGGCGCTCTGCTTGGATTCACTCGTACGCAGATTGACGCGATGTATGATGACATCGTGGAGTTCGCTGAGCTTGAGGACTTCATGGACCAGAAGCTCAAGAACTATTCCTCCGGTATGCAGGTTCGTCTTGCTTTCTCTGTAGCGATTAAAGCCCAAGGCGACATTTTGGTGCTTGACGAAGTGCTCGCTGTTGGAGATGAGGCGTTCCAGCGTAAATGCGACAACTTCTTTGCTGAAATCAAGAAAGACCCAACTAAAACGGTCATTCTTGTCACTCATTCCATGGATGCTGTGAAGAAGTACTGTAATAAGGCCATCCTCATCAAGGACGGCGAGATCATCGCCAGCGGCGACAAGAACGATGTCGCAGACCGTTACACGCTTGAAAATCTCAAGCAGACTGATTCCCCGGATACCGATAAGGCCGAAAAGCAAGATAATGAAGCATGGCTTAAGGTTCTTGCGGCCTCCAAGCCGGTTTGCGGCAAAGATGATGTTTTCGAATTCGACATCGAGTACTTCTTTGATCAGGATGTCGATTTCTATTTCACCATGACCTTGATTGATAAGAAACGAGGAGGTATGACCTTCGACCCTGGCCCCAATCTGTATAAGTTCCATAATCCAGGCCACCACAAGGTACGATTCGCGCTGCCTGTCAACATCTTCAACAATGGTGATTTCCAGATTGTGGCGTCATTGCGTGTCGATGATCCCGACAATCCGAAGAAGCCTAAAGCCATCGCCTTCGCGAATGGAGATGACGCCTGCATCTTCGCGATTCGCGATTCCAGGAATGGAGATTACGCACTGCTCAACAACGATGTTCTTTCGATCAAATGCGAAGGCGTAGTCGGCTGAAATTATCCATTGCATTCTTAATCTATGGGGCGTGGAATGTAATTGTTGCCTTCCACGCCCATACCAGCACAGCATGGAGAAGAAAATGACGAATAAACAATCGGCAGAAAATTCTTCGAGTCCTTTTTTCTCAATCATCATCCCTTCCTACAACAATGGTGGTTATCTTCGAAAGTGCATTCAGTCTTTGCAAAAACAATCTTTTGAGGATTGGGAAGCAATCATCGTCATCGACGCGAGTCCAGATGACGCATTTCATATTGCCAGTCAGCTGTCCGAAGAAGACGACCGAATCATAATCATCAACAAAAGCCAAAATGAGGGAACCCATCTCGCGAGAAAAAGCGGCGTGGAATGTGCGCGGGGAAAATACGCCCTTTTCCTGGATGCGGATGATGAGCTCGCAAATAACGCATTGCCCTCTTTAAGGACGTTCGCTTCGCAACAATCATTCGATGTTCTCCATTTCGGTACCGAACTTTTCGGAGAGGATATGCCTGAATCAGCATGCTCCGATATTCTTCGGCTCAGCAATCGAGATTTACCCACACTGCATGGTCCGGAAATCGCCTTCTCTTCTTTCACCGATTCCGAAGATCACCGTCAAGACTGGCGTATCCTGCAACGTCTGTATCGGACCGAACTTCTCAAAGAAGCTTTCAGCCGTATGTCCAGCTCTCGTCTCGGCAGAGGACAGGATAGCTACGAATGGCTCGTTATTGCCAGCCTCGCGAATACGGAAACCTTCCATAATGAGCTAATCGGATATCGCTATTACCTAGGCCGAGGTATCACCACTTTCAAACCAATGTCCAAGCAGAAATTCATTTCGCTCTCTTCGAATTATGGAACTCTGATAAGCACAGCTTCTGAATACGCAAACGGCTTCACCGATTTCGATCTTCTTCCTTGTGCCGTGGAACTCCGCCGACGATTGTTGGAGATGCTGTTTGGCGACTGGTATGTACGGCTATCCGACGAAGATAAATTGTCTGTTCTTCCCGCGATGCAGGCAAACTTCACTCACATGGAGATCGCAACGGAATTGATGCGTCTCACACGAGATGACGCTTATTCCCATTGGGATGCGGGAGACGCCTTTGATAAAAAATCCCGATACGTGCAGTGGAAGGAGACTGCAGAAACAATCGCCGGCAACGATTCATCTCCGCAGTACAACAAGTACCGGGAACAAGCGCTCAGACACTTTGCAGATTTGCAGACACGTCTTCCCGTACCGAAGGAGACGCCGCATTCTACGAAAATCATCCGTATCCTATCGCAAATCAAATCTCTTTTCCCCACTATCCGAAGAAAGAAATAATAGATGTCCGGTCATAATCCTTTTTTCAGCATCATCATTCCTTGCTATAACTGCGCGGAATACCTGCCAGAGTGTCTGAGCAGCCTGCTCGCCCAAGATTACACTCAATGGGAAGCCATTGTGGTCAATGATGCAAGTACAGACAATTCTCACGACGTGGCCTCTCGCTTCGCTTCACAGGATAGTAGAATCCGTCTTCTCGATAAAGAGAACAACGAGGGACTCCATCTCGCCAGGAAAAGTGGAACCGCTCTGAGCACAGGAGAATACATCCTCTTCCTGGATTCCGATGATGCTTTCGCGGAGGGGACACTCGATAAAATTCAGTCGGAAATCCAAAAATATACGCCTGATATTTTGCGCTTCGGTCTGCTTTGCAAAGAACAGAATGGCATGAGCAGCCATGCCGCTCGTGATTTTGAGACTTGGGCAAATGCAAATTCGTCTGCCTCCAATCAGAAACAATTGCTTTCCGAAGTTTTCATTTCAACAAATGAATATGGAAGAGACTGGCATGTGACCCATAAGGCCTTCCGAGGCAGCATATGTCGTAAGGCCTTCGATGCAATGACGGGTTCACGTCTTGAACGAGCGGAAGACAGCTATGAGTTTCTTGTGCTTGCCAGCATGTCCAACTTGGAAGTGACCAATACCGACATTCGAGGATATGTGTACAACATCGGCCGAGGCGTGACCACGGACAACATGCTCTCCCCTGATAAATTCCTCATGTCGGCGAGCCAGATCAAGTCTTGCTGGGAAGAAGCCAAGCATTTTGCTGACTCCACAGAGTCGGTATTGGTGAAGGAATCAGCTACTCGACTGAAGGAACGACTTACCTTCACATTGATGAATGAATGGAAAGACCGAGTATCTGATAATGACAAAATCGAAGCGGCAAAATCCGTCGCCCCGATTATCGGAGAGGTGGAAACCGCAACTGCGTTAATGAGATTTGCGCGAGATGGCGCATACGCTTCAATCGAATATCTCAATCCATCAACGTCGGCTTTTCTGGATTGGGCCGCTCTGGCAGAAGAATTAACCCAGGATGTTCATGTGCTACCGGTTTCCTATACTCAGATGAAAGATGCCGCATCGCGTCATATCCAGGAATTCAAGGAAACCCAAGATTTGCATAAGCGTCAAAAGAAGCAGACCGTTAAAATCTTCGTTTCCGCGCATAAGCTGGTTTCGACCTTTTCCAGTGACATTTTCCAGCCCGTTCATGTTGGATCGGCAAAAAACCCCACCCGTTTCCCCTATTATTGGAGCGATGCCGACGGAGAGAACATCTCCGATCGCAATCCACGCTATTGCGAACTGACCACGCAATACTGGGCTTGGAAGAACGTTGATGCCGACTACTACGGATTCTGCCATTATCGCCGCTATTTCGATTTTTCCGAAACCGTGCATGAAGAAAACGCGTTCGGCGAAATCATGGATGATTATATCGACACCAAGGCTGAGAAGGAGTACGGTCTGGACGATGAGAACATCGCCCGCGTGGTTAAACAGTATGACGTCATCACCACACCGTTCGGCAATCTGGACGAAATCATCAACAAGTATGGAAGCCCACGCGCTCTGTGGGAGGCCTCTCCCCTGCTGCACGATGACGATTTGAAGAGCTGTTATCAGATTCTGTGCGCCATGTATCCTGATTATAAGGAGGATGCGCAGGATTTCTTCAATGGCAACAAGGCGTGCTTCTGCAATATGTTCATCATGAAGAAGGAAATCTTCTTCGATTATTGTGAATGGATGTTCCCAATCCTTGAGGAATTCGACAAGGAAACCAGTTATAGCACGTACAGCAAGGAAGCACTGCGTACGCCGGGACATCTTTCCGAACGCCTGCTGAATATCTATCTCATGCACCACAAGCGCATCGGATCCAATTGGAAATTCAAGGAGCTGCAGTGCGTGCACTTCACCAATCCGGAACCAGCCGAGCAGCTCAAACCACTTGACGTCACTGATAAGCCGATCATTCCAGTGGTGTTCGCAGCGGACGACAATTACGTGCCGCAGCTAACCACTACCGTGTACTCAGCCATGAAGAACGCTGATCCGAGCTATTTCTACGATGTCACCGTACTGCAGCGCAACATCTCTTGGGACAAGCAGGAACGTATGCGCGGGTTCTTCAAACAGTTCCCGAACATGAATCTGCGATTCACCAACGTGGACCGCGAACTTGCCGGATATGAGCTTTCCACCAACAACGCCCATATCAGCGTGGAAACATACTATCGTTTCCTGATTCAAAAGCTCCTGCCGTTCTATGACAAGGTGCTGTACCTTGATTCCGATATCATCATCAATGGTGATATCGCAAAGCTCTACAACATCGATTTGCAGGGCAAGCTACTTGGCGCAGTGCGCGATATCGATTTCCTTGGCAATTTGAACGTAAAGCATGGTAAGCGTATGAATTACGCGAAGACCGTGCTGAAGATGCAGAACCCCTACGATTACTTCCAGGCTGGCGTGCTGGTGCTCAATACCAAGGCGATGCGTGAGCATTACACCATCGAGCAATGGCTCGCTTACGCATCGAATGACGAGTTCATCTACAACGACCAGGATGTGCTCAACGCGCACTGCGAAGGTAACGTGCTGTATCTGCCATGGGAATGGAACGTGGTGCACGATTGTGGCGGACGTGTCGGCAACCTCTTCGTACAGGCGCCAAACGACATCTACGATGCATACATGAAGTCGCGTAACAATCCGAAGATCATCCATTACGCTGGTTTTCAAAAGCCATGGACCGATCCAGATTGCGATTTCGCCTCCATCTATTGGAAATACGCACGTGAAACCCCGTTCTATGAGCGTCTGCTCAAGCGCGTGGTCAAGGCGAACGAACCGAAAATCCCTGAAGAAGCGCTTCGTCCAAAGCACGAACGCGCCGTTGGAGAGGATAACCCAATTCGCAAGATTGTCGATCCACTCATGCCAATAGGTTCCCGCCGTCGTGCCATGGCGAAGGCCATCGGTCGCGCGGTTCGAGGAAGGGAATAATCGCATTGAAACAGGCCACAAAAAGTTTTAGAATTACCGAACATAACTTTGCTTATCTCGTCCCCATTCTTCTGGGTACGTTGTTCGGCATGTGTTCTTTTATTGGCCAGCATGAGGGCAAAATCGACACTCGAAATGCGCTGCTTTATGTGAACACTCTCTTTTATATTGCCCTGTTCACATTACTGTTTTTCGCTGCGACAAAAATAGTTCCGCGCATAAATCACCATAACGAATCACTGAGTAAACCGTTTGAAGCGTTCCGCAAACTCACAATGGACTGGTCTCCTCGATCCATTATCACGTTATGGTGTCTCGTAACGGCATTCTGGATTCCGTATTTTGTAGCTTATTTCCCGGGCGTCTACTGGTACGATACTTCCTGGCAGCTGATGGAATATTATGACCCTTCAGTGCCGTTCACCGATCATCATCCCTTCATGATGACGTATTTGTATGTCGGATTCGCACATATTGGCAAAGCATTGTTCAATAACGCTATCTATGGATTGTACCTGCTAGTGCTCGTGCAGTCGCTACTGTCCACATTGGCCATCGCTTGTACAGTCTGCTATACAGGCAAATACAATACACCTTGGGAATGCCGTTTCTTTATCGCTGCATTTCTTACCCTTTTCCCCATCATCCCCATGATGTCGATGTCTCTTGCGAAAGATACTTTCAATACGCCATTTTTCGTATTCTTCTCTATCGCATTCTGTGAACTTTGGAGAACACAGGGGGAAATTTTAAAATCCGTTTCATTTAATGTTTTCTTTATCTTAGATGTATTGGCCGTATCCTTAACAAAAAAAACAGGCATGTATATCATTGTTCTGGCTCTGCTTCTTTTGGCATGCTTCGTTGTCAAACATTGGTCCTGTAAAATAGCTACTATTGTTTTAGGTAGCGTTCCTTATTTGGTTGTTGGTATAATCGTGCCGACTTTTATTTTGCCAGCATTGCACATTGCCCCAGGGGAAAGTAACGAGATTCTTGCTGTGCCCATGCAACAAGTCGCCAATGTGGTGCATGACCATAAGGATGATTTGAGCGCAGCCGAAATCGACAAAATCCAACAAACTTACCATATGGATATTGATCAACTCCAAGGTGCTTACTGTTGGTATAAAGCTGATCCGATAAAAGGACAGGAATTATCTTCTAAAGATGTCCATGCCTTAATCACGACATGGATGAAACAGCTGGTTAAACATCCCGGCGACATGATAGCAGGATGGGGTGGACTCTCCGTCGCATGGTTCTCATTCAATGTCGCATCAGGAGAAGAACGAGATCTCAGCATGATGCTTCCAATCAACAATTCCAAACATCATTATCAAAACATCGAACAATATATTCCTTGGACAGATAACACCAAAGCTGGTAATGCGATTGGACGATTCTACGCAGACACATTATCAGCGACGCCTATATTCAATATCATATGGCAAAAAGCCTTTTGGGCTACAATACTTCCTTGTGCCATCATGTTTCTCATACTGAGATCCAAGAAGAACAAACTTAATCTGTTGATGCTTAATCTGCCAATGTTCATCACAATGCTTGTTCTATTTGCTGGACCGATTTCCACGCACACGGAGGCAACACGCTATGTGTTGCCTATGCTGTATATCATTCCACTGTTTCTATCACTTACGCTGAAGCATTTAAGCCTGAAGAATCCTAAATCGTCTCTCCGGACGCGAGTCCTACGCTGACTCACTTCGATAGTAGGGCTCGTTTCACCTTTGAGATGCACCACTTGCCGGCATATACGGCAATGCCAGTAAGCAGATAGACCGCAATGGCCTTAATGAATGGGTGGTATTGCCCAAACGTCAGGATGCGCTCGAAAGGCCCACCAAGCGTAAGGTTCACCAGCAGTAGGTGGAACATATATACACCGAGCGAGACGCTGGACACTTTGCGAATTATCGACTTCATTCTGTCAGATCCACGCTGAAGGGATGGCTCCAGCGCTTTGCAGAGCATGAACAGTGATACCGCGGATATCACACATAACGGAGAGGAAATGCCGACAAGATAATTCTGGTATTCCACTCCCATCGAATTCTGGAAGAAACCGTTCCAACATAAACCGCCGAGGAACATCAACGTCACAGATCCGAGGAAAGTTGCGGCCCATGCAGGCGCATTCCAATGCAACGGCAAGCCGTAGTTTTCTAAATAATATCCCAGCAGGAAATACAGCAGGGCACTGGAAGCAAATAGCGGCCAGCTCAACAATGGGCTGAAATATTTCTCGTTAATTCCAATGGCTTTTGCTGCAGGAATCAGGATTGAACAGAACAACGTCAGCGCAATGGCATATTCCAACAAACGACGGTCATGGACGATTTTTGAAAGCAATGGAGTCAATAAGTACAAATAAATGATGGAATACAGGAACCAATAAATATCGATGATGGAGTTGGTGAGGAATCTCTTGCAAAAATCGACAGGACCGAAACCATCGGCGATTGATTGCGCTCCATAAAACAGGCCGGGGAGCAAACCGAACAATAAATAGCAAGCGATGCTGCCCAGAATCAACGCACGTCCCACTCGTACGAATCGTTTTTTGAAAAACACTTTCGTAGAATATTTCTTCCGGTAGTCCAAAAGATTCATTCCGCTGACCATGAAGAAAATAGGCACGGCGAAAATAAACATCGCCTGCATGAGCTCTTGGAATGCCCATAGAAAAGTATGTTGCAGAGAGAACACACCTAAAGACGTATGCAGACATACCACGGCAAAGCAGGAAACAATGTTCAGCACGTCCACAAATACATAGTGAGTACCGTGACATCTGCTTTCCCGCCTGTCGACAGAGCCTTGCCACATATCTGTTTGTCTTGCCGTCACTGATCGTCCTTTCCTTCTCCAACTTGCACGCCCTTAGCATATCAACGCTAAAGTATCTCCGACAGAAGCGGAAACTCATCCGCAGGCGTCCGCTCTCATATCTAATCTGGAGAACACAGCATCTTTATCTACGAATCGGAAGTCCGAGACATGAAAAACAAGTTTGGAAACCGCTATACTCGCGCCATAGCGCTGTTCCACCTTCATGATTTGTTCAGATGTTTATAATAAAAGAATACGTGCATTAGAGAAAAAGGAACAGGAAAGCATTGAAGCTACAAAAAAGCTCATTGCACAGCGGAAGGAACTGGAAAAGCGAAAGAAAGCAGAGGAAAGTAAAAAACGAACCCACAGGCTCTGTCAGATTGGTGGCGCAGTGGAATCGGTTCTTGGCTGTCCGATTGAGGAGGAAGATTTACCAAAGTTGATAGGCTTCTTAAAAAGGCAGGAAACAAACGGGAAGTTTTTCTCAAAAGCGATGCAGAAAGAATTAGTTACAGACATGGAGGAAGTGTAATGGCGGAGGGAGTGGTTTTTCCATTCCCTTCATTGCCTTTGAATGAAGGGCGCACTTATGGACAACCAGAGGTCGTCCTT
>UMBE01032651.1_pt1 | contig 14248 bp, 9 predicted proteins | sample 1963881 | NCBI WGS metagenome assembly UMBE01 (sample SAMEA4835933, study PRJEB28245) | human gut metagenome | biome: gut microbiome; material: fecal sample | place: Denmark | collected 2008 | reverse complement strand
GAAGTAGTACAAATACGCTCTTGAGTTCTCAAACCACCACCGCACCAGCAAGCCGCCCCAATCTCCAGGAGCGAGGCCGCCGTGCTGAGCAGCAAGAGATAAACTTACACGAGAACCCGCAATCGCGCAACCCGCAGGGCGCAATGAAGCACGGAACCGTTGGAAATCCAACGTTCCATCGGCGTGTCGAAAACCGGGAAAATGCGTCCGGAAAGCGCCGATACCATCAGAATAGACCCCGAAAACCACAACCAGGTGAACGCAAAACCAATAGCTGTCGGCGTGTCGACCATCAACATGGTCAACCACATCCGCATTTTGAGGTCCAACCACGGTTCTCGCATGACAAAAGCCGGAAGCTCCGTGGTCAGCGGAGGCTCCCGGCTTTGTTGTTCGGCTACTGGATATTCAGCTTTGGTCATTCGAATCGCTGACCATTGCTAATGCTGCCTGTAGCCGACTGTTTTCAGTTATTACTTCAGTTATCGCTGATCAGGCAGCTCACTCGGCATTGGCCGGGCCGGCGGCAACCGGTTCTGCAGCCGACTCGACCGTGGCGACAGCCTTCTTGCGGTTCAGGTACCGCTTGATGGCCACAATCTCCAGGCCGATCACGAGCACCGCGGTCACGCCCCAAGCCACGTACATGGCGGTCTTCCAGATCGGGGTGGCGACCTTCGGCTCGCCATTCGCGTACTGCCAGCTGTTGGCGGCCGTGTACAGGATGTTGTGCGCGGCCTGACGCATGGCCTTCACGGAAGTGGCGGACTTATCGGTGATGTGGTTGGTGATCTTCGTGGTGGCAAGCATCGAATCGTTGCCCGCACGCACTTCCTGATCGGCGTTCTGGTAGCCGTAGCCGCCGAAGTAATCGGTCAGGACGAAGCCCTTGAAGCCCCACTCGCCGCGCAGCACGGTCTGCAGCAGGTTGCTGGAAGCGCCGGCGTAGGTGTAGCCGATGTAGTTGAAGGAGCTCATCACGGCCTGGGCGCCGCCTTCCTTCACGCTCATCTCGAACGGCTTCAGATAGGTTTCACGGATGGACTGCTCGTTGGCCCACGTGCACACCATGTTGGTGCGGTTGGTCTCCTGGTCGTTGAGTGCGAAGTGCTTCATGAAGGAGTACACGCCCTTGGACTTGGCGCCGGCGATTTCGTTGGAGGCCATCGCACCGGAGAGCAGGGAGTCCTCGGAGAAGTACTCGAAGGTACGACCGGAGAATGCCGAACGGTGGATGTTCATGGCCGGAGCGTACCAACCAGCCACGTGCATGTCGTGAGCCATGTCGCCGATCATCTCACCGAACTGCTTGGCGAGATCACGGTTCCAGGTGCAGGCGAACGCGGTGGAGGCCGGGAAACCGATGGAGCCAACACCGGTGAAGTTGTTGTTCAGCGAGGCCGGGCCGTCGGCGTCGGTCAGCTGGATCTTGCCGACGGACTTCACAGCCGGAGTGCCGTAACCACCATTGGCGATCAGGTTGTCCATATCGTCGAAGGTGAGCTGGTCGAGCAGCTTGTCCCAATCGGCGTCGTCATAATCCTTGCCATACATCTGGTACAGCTTCAGGCCATTCTTGGCACCGGTGGTCGGCATCTCGTCCGAATCGTTGTCATACTTCTTCGGATCGTAGTTGCTGTTGTTGGTGAACTCGGCCTTGGCTTCGTCGCTCATCGAGAAGTTGGTCGGAGCGGCGGTGGCCTTGGCATAGTTCGCGAAGTGGCCCGCGCGAGACAGGTACGTCACGTCGCCGGCGGCGTAATCGAACTCGTTGGTGGCGGCCACGGCATCGCCGTTATGGGTGTTCGAGTCGGAATTGTAGGTGACGGTGTCCTTCACGGTGACCTTCTGATGGTCGATCACGTGGTGCGAATCGGACTGGATGGAGATGTCGTAATCGCCCTGCTCCAGCACGTACGCCTTAGCGTCCTTCTGGTCGTAGGAGGCCATGTCGTCATCGTCGAACTCGATCTTCACGGTCTGGGAAGCGCCCGGCTCGAGCTTCTTAGTCTTTTCGAACGCAACCAGGTTCTTGGATGCCTTCTCGATGCCGCCATCGGTGTACGGCGGGTTGTAGTAGACCTCGACCACGTCCTTGCCGGCCTTGTCGCCGGTGTTGGTGACGGTCACATCGAACGAGATCTTGCCGTTCTTGTAGGAGACCTTGCCCATCTCCTGCTTGAACGTCGTGTAGGACAGGCCGTAGCCGAACGGGAACATGACGGTGTCGTCGTAGTTGATCAGACCTTCGTCGGCGGCGGTCTCATAGAACTTGTAGCCAACGTAGATGCCTTCGACGTAGTTGACGAACGTCGGGGTCACCGTGACCTTGTCGCCACTGAAGCCCATGTAGGAAGCAGTGAGATCATCCGCATTGTCGTAAGTGAACTTGCCGTTCGTGCCGACGGACGAAGCGTTGCCGGCGGCGGTGCCATCGGTGTTGTTGAACACAGCGGTCTTGGTCAGGTCCTTCGCGAACGTGTCGGAGGTCTTGCCGGACGGATTCACATCGCCGGCGAGCACCTCACCCAGTGCGGAGAAGCCGGTCTGGCCGGCCGGCGGGCACCACAGCACGGACTTGATCTGCGGATACTGGGACAGGAAGTCGAACTGGAACGCGTTGGCGCCGTTGTAGACGAGCGTCACCTTCTTGAAGTTCTTGGTGACCAGGTCGATCATGTCGCGCTCGGTCTGGGACAGCTGCAGGAAGTGCTCGCCATCCTTGAAATCTTCGTAGTCCTTGGAATTGTTGTTGTAGGTGATGCCCTTCGCCTTCATGTTCGTCGGCAGGTCAGCGCCTTCGCCGCCGACGCGGGTGATGGTGATGACGGCTTCGTCGGAGAAGTCCTTGGCGTCGGAGATCAGCTTGTCGGAATACTGCTTGGCCGGAACCTCAGGCAGGGTCCAATCCTGCGACCACATAGCCACCATCGGGCGGTCCTTGCGGTAGTCGGTGTACAGCTTGGTCAGCTCGGAATTGGTTTCAATGCCGGCCTGCTTCATGCCGTCAAGCATGGAAACGGTCTCGTACTGGTCGGACATGGAGCCGGAGCCGGTGCCGCCGTAAACCGGGTTGGTGGAGCCCCAACCGAACACGTTGACCTTCTTGTTGGACAGCGGCAGGTTGGAATCGTCGTTCTTCAGCATGGTGATGGCTTCCGACTGCACTTCCTTGGCCAGCTCGTTGGCTTTGGAAACGGTGGTGTCGGACAGCATGTACTTGGTGGTGGTCGCGTTGTTGAGCAGCGTGGAAAGCGGGCCGGTCAGCATCATGGACACGGCCACGACGATGCCGACAAGCGCCACCAGCCAGGATTCGGAATGGACGATCTTACGGGTCGCCACTTCCTTGACCGTCTTCTTGTTGACGGCAAAAGTGATAATCAGCGCGAGCGCGAACAGCACGCCAATCGCAATAAGGTACGGCGTCAATGAGCCGATGACGTTCATAACGTCAGCCATGTTGATTTGCAGCATGGTCTGCCTCCTCCTTGATTCTCATAACCAAACGACACGTAGGCTCCGATGCCTTTATCGGAACCGCGAAACCATTCAACACTGCCCCGCATCTCATGGTTTCGGTGAAGTGGCTGCAGATGCGTGCGGCAAGTGAAGACACTTCTTCATGTCGATGATTCGATTTCATCAGACTTCAACGTGCGGCACATGGCGTTTTCCCCAGCCTGTCAATTCGCGTGCATAATCTGCACGCCAAGTACGATGGAAGTATGAGCGACTTAAGCGCATTGAATCTGGAAGCAGGCAGCCTGGTTGGCGGCTACACGTTGATTTCCCGGCTTGGTTCGGGTGCCATGGGCTCGGTATGGCGTGTGCGGGACGATGGCGGCCATCAATATGCGATGAAGATTTTGCGTGATTCCCTCTCCGACGACGATTCCCCGCAGCAGCAGCAGCGCGACGAGTTGACCGCACGCGAGCGCCTGTGCAGGGAGGCGATGGCGTTGCAGAAGGTGCGGCATCCGGGCGTGTGCGGCATTGTGGATATGGAACTTGACGACGCGTTGGCTTTTATTGTGACCGAGTTGATCGAAGGCAAGAATCTGCGTGAGGATGTGCGCGTCAATGGCCGATATGTGGGCGACGATTTGGAACGGCTGGCACGCAAGCTGATTGAGGCGGTGCGTGCCGTGCATGCGGCCGGCATCGTGCACCGCGATATCAAGCCGACGAATGTGATGGTGTCGAGCACCGGCCCGGTATTGGTGGATTTCGGCATCGCTATGGGCGAAGGCGAAAGCCATGTGACGCGTACCGGTCTGGTGATGGGCACGCCGGGGTTCATCGCGCCGGAAATCATTGATGGCGCGGAATCGGATGAAATGACCGATTGGTGGTCGGTGGCGAGCGTATTGGCGTTCGCCGCTACGGGTGAGCCGGTGTTCGGCACGAAGCCGATGATGACCGTGTTGGAACGCGCCGCGGCCGGCAGCGCCAATCTTGCGGGACTTCCCGCGGGCACGATGGCCGCGTTCCGTTCGGCGCTCAATCCGGATCGGACGAAGCGGTGCACGCCGGACGATTTGCTGCAGGCGATCGCCGTGGATGCGTTGAATCCGCAGGCGTGGGTTGCGGCCGACAATGGTGGCGCAGCGGATGGCGATACGGAGGCGATGCCCCCTTTTGTTGAATCGCCCGACAATCCGCGCACGTTGTGGCAATCGCAGGACGACATAACCGGCGAAAACGCCATCGGCACGCGCACGATGCCAAGGCTCAGCGAAGCAACGCAGGCGATCGGGCAGCCCGATGTGAGCGCAACTCAAGTAATCGGGAAACAAGTGACCAGCCAATCCGACGCGAGCGCAACGCAGGTGATCGCACCTGTTGACGATGCCGAGACCAGCGTGCTTTCCGACGCACTTCCCAACGTGGGCAGCACGCGGGCGATGCCGACAGGCACGCAGGTAATGCCGCAATCCATGCCGTCAACACAAATGCTGCCGGCCCAGAACGCATGGAATCCAGCGGAAGCGCCGACGCAAGTCGACCCGACCATCAAACCCGCGTTGCAACGCATCGCCATGCGGCAGCCACCGTCCGTCATACCGCAGGCCACGGTGGCCGCGGCGCAGCAATCGCCCGCAATGTCATTCCCGCCGGTACCCGGTATGGATGGGCCGAACGTTGCGGAAGCACCCAATCCCGCCGATGTGAAGCGTGGCGCGATGTTGGGCCGGGGCATGCTCCCCTGCGCGCTGATGGCGATTCCCGTGGCCGTCTGCGGACTGTTCTCACTGTGGACGGCGATGGCAGCCGCGTTGCTGTTCGCCTGTGCGCTGGCCACTATCGGATTCAACACGGAGGCGCAGCTCGAGCGCGAAGGCAAACGTGGCGGCGAGAAGAAAAGTTCCGACTGGCTGCTGCGATTGGCGGGACTGCCCTGGCACATCGTGAAGGGCTTCGGCGTCGCCATCGTGCGGACGCTGATCATGTTGGCCGTGGCCGCGCTGGGTTTGTCGCTCACCACGGTCGTGCTGCAGCTTCCGTATGCCGTGATGGATACGTGGATATTTGGATTGACGATTCCGATGCCGACGCTGCTTGGCGGTCCGCTTTCCGAAAGCGGGCTGGCGCAGGCTGCGTTCTGCGCGATCGGCTGGCTTGTGGCCGTGGCCGCTCCGGGCGCGATCGTACTGCGATTGGGCGGCGGCGCACTGCGTAAACAGCCGTATCTGCGCCACTTGAGCGAGCTGCCGACGCAATCGCAAGGCAATACGGAATTCCCGGCGAATCGATAGCAAGGCATCGCTAGTATGGTGCCCAGCATAACAACGTGAGGTCGAAAGGAATATCGATGGCCCAGAACAGCAAGGATGCGCAGAAGCGTACCAGCCGCGCCGAGCGTAGGGCCGCTGAGGCCGCAGCGATGAAGGCGCGCGCCGAGCAGATGGAGAAGGAACGCAAGCAGCAGACGATCATCGGCGGCATCGTGGTGGCGGTGCTGGTGATTCTGGTGGCGATCGGCGCGTTCACCGTGTACCACAACATGCATAAGAAGGCCGAAACGAAGGCTTCCACCGAAACCGTGCAGGAAGCGTACACGGCGTTGCAGAAAGTGAAGAACACTCCGAAGCTCGTCGATAAGAAGGGCGGCCTGCTGATTTCCAAGAACGGCTACGGCAAGGCTGTGGAGGGCGCGCCGACCGTCGAGCTCTACATGGATTTCCTGTGCCCGGGCTGCGGCAACCTGCACCGCCAGTTGGACGCCGACCTGCAGAAGATGGTCGATGCCGGCCAGATCAATCTGGACCTGCATTTCATGGCGTTCATGGACCGTTGGTCCACCGACGAGTATTCCAGTCGCGCGGCGAACGCGGCCATCTACCTGGCCGAGCATGACAGCGACCCGAACCATCTGATCTCCTTCCTGGAGAAGGTCTACGCCGAGGATTTCCAGCCGGAGGAAGGCTCCGCATACAAGTCGGTGAGCGACGCCAAGATCAAGGAGCAGATGATCGCCGCGGGTGTTTCCAAGGATGTTGCGGACAAGGCGTTTGGCCGCGATTATCAGGAATGGCTTGATGCGATCGACACTTACACGCCGAAGCGTTCCGAACTGTGGCATCAGTCCGGCAGCTACAAGGGCAGCATGACCACGCCGACCGTGATCATCAACGGCAAGTATTGGGATATGGACCAGCTGACCACCGCCCAGACGACGGTTAAGGACGGTCTGTTGGAATCGATCGGCCTGAAGGACAGCGAAGTCGGCGTTGCCGGCAAGATGCCGTCCATCGGAGCCAAGAAGGGGCCGATTTCCGTCACCACGGGCGAATAACCCCTTACGGGCAGCCGGCGCGTCTCAACCCGCAATACTAAGTTGACTGCGGTGGAAGCGCTGGTTATGCTATTCATCGTTCCTCTGTTGTTTTCATAGCAAAAGAGGACATGCCTCCTTAGCTCAGATGGCCAGAGCGGCCGCCTTGTAAGCGGCAGGTCGTCGGTTCGATCCCGACAGGAGGCTCGAACCCGTATGACGGGCTTGGACCTCTTACCATGGGTAAGTGCTCCAGAAGTCTTCCCCCAACTTGAGACTTCTGGCAAAGCGGACGAGGCGTCCCCCAACCTGTCTCGTCCGACCGGGGGCAGGACATCCCCTTCTCTCCTGCCCCCTTTTTATTTTTCGCTTTTCGCACCTGCTTTCAAAAATGTGGCGGTATGGATAAAACCATCGGAAAGCACGGCGACCGTTCCAGCTGAGCCGTTACAATAACGGCGTTGTAGGCAGCGCTGAAAAGAGGATAAATGACGAGAAGGTGGACCCCTCGGAGATTCGTGACGCTTCGTCGTGTCCGCGTCATGGCATGCGTGGCCTCATTGACTTTGACTTCGGCGTTGGCGTTTGGTGTGGGCGCGCGCAAATCCGTGGCGTTGACCGTCAATGGGGAGACCACCACGGTGACCACATATGCGATGAGCGTGGACCGTCTGCTGCAGGAGCAGGGCGTGAAAGTCAAAACGCACGACCTGGTGGAATCGACCAGCCCGACCAGCATGCTGAAGAACCATGATGTGGTGAACGTGCAGAGCGCATACCAGACCACCATCACCATCGACGGCCAGGAAGTGCCGTTCTGGACGGTCGCGTCCAGCGCCGAGCAGTTGCTGGACTTCTTCAACCAAAACGAAACCGAAGCGGCGAAAATCACCGTCAATATCAGCAACGTCTACAACAAGCTCACCGGCGGTCTCATCATCAACCAGAAGGGGCCCGTCACCGTCATCGCGGACGGGAAAAGCTCGGTGGCGCCGAACGGCAAGCTGCCCGCTGCCTCCATTCTTGACGCCAAAGGCATCACGTTGGGCAAGGAGGATCGCGTCAGTGTCGAAAAGGACGACAAGACGACCATTCTGCGCGTCCGCCGCGTGACGCATGGTGAGGAGACCCGCACGAAGGAAGTGCCGTTCGGCACGCAGACCATCATCGACCCGAACCTGCAGCCGGGCGAAGTCACGGTACGGCAGGAAGGCGAAAACGGCGAAATCCAGCAGACGTATGCCGTCACCTACGTGGATGGCGTGAAGGAAAGCGAGACGCTGACCGGAGAGAAGACCACGAAAATCGCCATCGACAAAGTCATTGCGGTCGGACCGGAAAAAACTACGGACGATACCGACAAGTCCGACAAATCCGACAACAGCGGCAACAGCAACGGCGATTCCGGCAAGACGGACGACGGCAAGAACGATTCGGGTAAGAACGACTCGAATAAAAACGACAATAAGTCCGATTCGAACAAGTCCGATTCCGACAAAACCGATTCGAACAAGTCGGATTCCTCGGATAAGAACAATTCGAACAACAACTCGAATAACAATTCCAACAACACCAAGAAGGACGATCCGGCACCGACCCCCACACCAACCCCTGCACCGCAGCCGACTCCCGCACCCCAGCCCAAACCGCAGCCCACGCCGCAGCCGAGCAATCCTTCCGCAGGCTGCCGCTTGTACCATCCTTCCGCGGCACAGGCACAGGCCTACGCTTCCGGCGCGGCGGCGCAGCGCGGCTGGACCGGCCAGAACTGGACGGATCTGGTCAAACTCTGGAATCGCGAATCCGGATGGAGCTGGAGCGCGGAAAACGTGTATTCGGGCGCATACGGTATTCCACAAGCGTTGCCGGGCAGCAAAATGGCCACGTTCGGCGCGAATTGGAAGGACGATGCCGCCGTGCAGATCGACTGGGGTCTGAGCTACATCGCACAGCGGTACGGCAGCCCGTCCGCGGCGTGGCAGCACTCCGAACAGACCGGATGGTACTGATCCGGCTAATCGCCAACGATTTTCGTACCGGCATGAACGGATAATGAGGGAATGACAGAAGAGGGAATGACGGAAAACGTGAACGAGCATACGCAGGGCCATTTGCTGGGGGCGGCCGACATCCGACGCATCGCCGCCGACGCGGGTATCAGCCCAACGAAGAAATTCGGGCAGAATTTCGTGATTGATCCGGGAACCGTGCGTCGCATCGTGCGCGAGGCCGGCGTGACCGCCGACGACCATGTGCTGGAAGTCGGTCCCGGACTGGGTTCGCTGACGCTGGCGATTCTGGAAACCGGCGCCACGATGACGGCTGTGGAAATCGACCCGCCGGTCGCCGAACGCCTGCCGAAAACCATCGCCGAATTCATGCCGGACGCCGTGGACCGCTTCCGTGTGGTCAACCGCGACGCACTTACCGTCAATCCGGAGAATCTGCCCGATTTCAAGGATGACGATTCCTTCACGCTGGTGGCCAATCTGCCGTACAACGTGGCCACGCCGATTCTGCTCACCCTGTTGGAACGTTTCGACAATCTGGGCACCTTCCTGGTGATGGTGCAGAAGGAAGTGGCGGACCGTTTGAGCGAGAAGCCCGGTTCGAAGATCTACGGCACGCCGAGCGTGAAGCTCGCATGGTACGGCACCGCGGAACGCGTGGGCGTCATCGGCCGCAACGTGTTCTGGCCGGCCCCGAACGTCGATTCCGCGCTGGTGCTGTTCAAGCGCTACCCGGGCGGTCACACCCCCGCCGCGGACAATGCGGACGGTTCCGTGGTGGATCGCGAAACCGTGTTCCGTTTGATCGACGCGGCTTTCGGGCAGCGCCGCAAGACCCTGCACGCCGCATTGAAGAAAATCGTGCCGTCCGAAGCGTTCGAGAAGGCCGGCATCGACCCGACCCGTCGTGGCGAGACGCTCACCATCGACGAATTCGTGGCGTTGGCACGCGCGTTGGATGAGGTGTTCGCGTCATGAGCACCATTGATTCGCCCGCCATCGGAATGGCCACCATCAACGCCGTGAGCGTGGACTGCCCGGCGAAAACGAATCTGACCCTGCATGTGGGCCCGTCGCATGCCGAATGGGGCGGCCGTCATGAACTCGACACCATCTATTGCGCGGTCGGCGTATACGACACCGTCACCGCCACGCGCAAAGCGCCGGGAAGCGGCTTCTCGCTGAATCTCGAGGGCGCGTATCTGGGCGACCTGGCCTCTTCCGGCAGCGATATGCGCCGCAACCACGCCGTGCTGGCATTGTTCGCCATGGCCGAAGCGAGCGGCCATGAGCCGGACGTGGCGTTGAACATCGACAAGCGCATCCCCGTCGGCGCGGGCATGGCCGGCGGTTCCGCCGATGCGGCGGCGACGATTCTGGCATTGAACACGTTGTGGGATCTCGATTGGCCGATCGAACGCCTGCAGGAAGTCGCGGCCACGCTGGGCGCGGACATGCCGTTCTGTCTGACCGGCGGTTACGCGCGCGGCACCGGTTTCGGCGAACGCATCGAACAGCTTGATGACGATGGCGATATCGTACGCGATATTACGGAACGTGGGTTTACCGGCCATCTGCTGGTCGGCGCATACCGTGCGGAACTGCGCACGCCGGAAGTGTATGCCACATTCGATCAGATCGGTGCCGGCGATGGCGATGAGAACCACCTGCAGAAGGCGGCGGTCTCCCTGCATCCGCGTAGCGGACAGGCGATCGAGGAAGCCTTGCGTGCGGGAGCCAGCCAGGCGTTCGTCTCCGGTTCCGGCCCGTCCGTCATCGCGTTCGTGCCGACGGAGGATGCGGCGGACGCCGTGCAGCGGGCATGGCAGGACAGCCGTTGCGTCGATCGCATCATCGCCACGAACGCCCCAGCCCGACCGATTGTGCATATCACCGCATGACACATATCACCGCATGACAGTAAAGTTGATGGCAATTGGTTTGTTCAAAAGGAATTCGTAAATGACCCAGGCTAACGACGAGCGCGCCGCGCGCAAAGAGTACATTCGCCGCCGTCAGAAGACGGTGTTCAGCATCGTCGGAGCCGTCATGGTGGTCGCCATGGTGGTGTCCCTGCTGTTCTTTTTCCATGTCGGAGGCCTGGGCAACGTCAAGTCGGCCGCCGTACAGCCGAACTACGGCCAGCAGGCACCGTGCCCCATCAAGGAAGCCGACGGCAACAAGGCCAAGTATGTGGAGAATCGCAACATCACACTGCGTGTGCTCAACGGCACGAAGTTCTCCGGCTTCGCCAAGGCGGTGAGCGACGCGTTGCAGAACCGCGAGTTCAACCCCCAGACGCCGGACAACTACACCAAGAAGGTGGATCGCACGATGATCGTCTTCGGCAAGAACGGCGTGAATCAGGCGTACACCGTGGCAAGCAATTTCACCGACGCCATGCTGGTTATGGACGACCGTCAGGACCAGCTGATCGACGTCATCGTGGGCGCCACATTCGACAATCTGCAGGATACGAAGAAGGTTCCCGCCGCAGGCAAGGCGATCACCGGCATCCAGGGCTGCGTCGCGGTGGACAAGATGACCGACCTGCCCAAGGCGCCCGAGCATGATGCGGTGAATCCGCAAAGCTGAGCGCCAATCGAAATCGATATAGGCAATATGAAAAACCCGCGCTCCCCCAATCGGGAACGCGGGTTTTCGTATTCGAGCTGTTCCAAGCACACTGTTCCATGCATGCGGCGAAACCACCGCATGTCAATCGCTATTCGCCCTGCTCCTTGTACCAGCGTTCCAGCTCGGCAACGGCCACGTCACGCTCCACCGGACCGTTATCGAGGCGGTATTCCAGCATGTGCTTGTACGCCTTGCCGACCATCGGGCCTGGTTCGATGCTTAGCAGCTGCATGATCTCGTCGCCGTTGAGGTCAGGACGGATCGCGTCGAAGTCTTCCTTTTCTTTCAGGTCGCGCACACGCTGTTCCATCTCGTCCATGGCCGCCGAGAACATCATGGCCTTGCGCTTGTTCTGTGTGGTCGTGTCGGCGCGCGTAAGGCGGTTCAGACGCTCGTACAGCGGGCCAGCGTCCTTGACGTAGCGGCGGACCGCGGAATCCGTCCACGGCTCCTCCACGTAGCCGTGGAAGCGCAGATGCAGGTTGACCAGCTCGCTGACGTCCTCGACCATGTGGTGGTCAAAATGCAGTGCCTTCAAACGCTTGCGTGTCATCTTCGCGCCGACGGCGTCATGACGGTGGAAGCTCACCTTGCCGCCCGCTTCGAAACGACGGGTCTTCGGCTTGCCGATGTCGTGCAGCAGAGCCGCCAGACGCAGCGTCAGGTCCGGGGCCGGCACCGGACCGTCGGGACCGGTTTCGAGGGCGACGGCGCGTTCGATGACGATCATGGTGTGTTCGAACACGTCCTTATGGCGATGGTGCTCGTCGATTTCCAGCTGCAGCGCGGGAATTTCCGGCAGCACGATGTCGGCAAGACCGGAATCGACCAACGCTTCGATGCCGGCGCGCGGGCGATCGGACAGCAGCAGCTTGACCAGTTCGTCGCGCACACGTTCGGCGGAGACGATTTCGATGCGATCGACCATGTCGGACAGCGCTTCGGCGGTTTCCGGCTCGATGCGGAAGCCGAGCTGCGCCACGAAACGCACGGCGCGCATCATGCGCAACGGATCGTCGTCGAACGACTGCCGCGGATCGACGGGGGTACGCAGCACGCCTTTGGCCAAATCGTTCGCACCGCCGAACGGATCGACGAATTCGAGTTCCGGAACACGCAACGCCATCGCGTTGACGGTGAAATCGCGGCGGGAAAGATCGCCTTCCAGCGTGTCGCCGTAATTGACTTCCGGCTTGCGCGAGTCGGGGTCGTACGTGTCGGAACGGTAGGTGGTCACCTCCACTTTCACCTCGGTGCCGTCCTCACGCCTGCGCATCGCGCCGAGCGTGCCGAATTTGCGGCCCATATCCCAGAAGCCATCATGCCCAAAACGGCGCAGAATATGCTCAAACTGCTCGGGACGCGCCGATGTGCAGAAATCCAAATCATGCGATTTACGATGCAGCAGCAGGTCGCGGACAGGACCCCCGACCAGTGCCAGTTCGTAGCCTTCCGCAGCAAACATACGTCCTAATTCAATGGCCTCTGGCCACACTTCGAAGTTCACGCCATACCTTTCAGCACCACAAGTTTTCCGTTTACCAGCATACCGTTACCCCACCTGCACACAGAATTGAGTATGGTTGGAATCATGATTACGCCCGCAGACCTTGCACGCATGCTTGCCCATGCTGCGGACGACCATGCCCAAAATCCGCTGGAACCGGACGAACTGCTGTACACATCGCAGTCGGTTTCGCTGCAGCAGCTGCAACAACTACAGCAATTGCAGCAGCGCACGATCATCACGCCGAGCGCGCCTACGCCGGCGATGATGCCGCGCCGGCGCACCGCGGATGGTCCGACCACGTTCGCATCGCTTGACGCGCAGGAGCTGCCGGTGGTGCGCGAGTATTCGGCGGGCGGGCTGGTGTTCGACGACAAGGGTCGCGTGGCGATCATCGCACGTCATTCACGCAGCGGGCATTTGGAATGGTGCCTGCCGAAGGGACATATCGAAAAAGGCGAAACGCCGCAGCAGACGGCCGTGCGCGAAGTGCATGAGGAAACCGGCATTCTGGGCGAGGTGGTCGATTCCATCGCCACCATCGACTATTGGTTCACCGGTACCAGCCAACGCGTGCACAAGCTGGTGCACCACTTCGCGTTGCGGCAGATCGGCGGCGAGCTGACCGTCGAAGGCGATCCCGACCATGAGGCCGAAGACGCCATTTGGGTGGATTTTGCTGATTTGGACGATGTGCTGAGCTATCCGAACGAACGGAAGATAGCATGGTTGTACGCAAGGAAACTCAACAGACAGGCGTAATAGTGAATCAATCCGCACAACGGCACGTTTCGCGTGGCCTTCGCGCGTTATCATCCATCCTCGCCATGGTATTGACCATGGCGTTGATGTTGTTATACGCACCCACGCCATCGGCAAGGGCCATGGAATCGACCACATCGGCGGAGTCGACGGACGGTATGTTGTCCATCAACTCTTCCACGGCCGTATTGACGGACACCTCCGGATACCATCTGAACGCCACGGTGACCAACACGACCGGACAGGAGATTCCCGCGGGAACGCTGACGCTGGCCATGAACGCCTTCTACACGTTCGTTTCGCGCAACGACATCCAGGATTGGTCTGAAAGCAACGGGCGAATCCCCACCCCGCAATCCGTGGGACAGGCCGATGTGCCCGCGTTGCAGCCGGGAGCCAGCGCCAACGTGAGCATCGACGCGGACGCCCATCAGGAATCGCTCGCGGCCATCAACTCTTGGGGGCCGAAGCCGGTGCTGCTGAGCTATTCCGCCAACGGAACCCCCCTTGCTCAATCGCATACGTTCGTGACGCGCACCGGCGCGGGACTCCACA
>UMBE01060701.1_pt1 | contig 14284 bp, 14 predicted proteins | sample 1963881 | NCBI WGS metagenome assembly UMBE01 (sample SAMEA4835933, study PRJEB28245) | human gut metagenome | biome: gut microbiome; material: fecal sample | place: Denmark | collected 2008 | reverse complement strand
GGAAATTTTAAAAGGGTAAAATAAAATTGACCCCCAACACCAGAACTTTAAAGGGTCAATCATATTGTAGCCAAAGGGGCCAAATCCTGTTTGGCCAAAAGGGTCAAAGTCGCGTGGCTTTTCCATGTGTATCTTGAAAACAACATTTCGCCGGCGCTCCCTATCACAACCAGCTTGGCTGTTGTTGAGCCGACATCAATACCAATCCGTACCATAGTAATCACTTTTACAAATGGAGCAACGATTATGTAGTCACTCCTGTCTGATATGCCAGTTTGACACATCTGTCAGACACTGCAAATTTATATATTCCGGTTGAGCGGACAAAACAAAGGAGAAAAAAAGGTCTTCATCTAAGCATCTAAGCATGTTTCATGCGTTTTTCAGCAAGGCGCATGCTTAAAAAAATACGCCGAACTCCATCCTAAGGTCAAAGAAGATCTTAGTCAGGACCTGGATGGCGTTTCCGATAATTGCGTATCTTTGTAAGCGGATTGAGGCAACTCCTTCCAAGACACATTTTAGAGAAAGGGAGCGCCGTGCTTGTCTCTGAGCCGGAAGCCAAGGAATTCCAGGACTTATCCAGAGCGGCGGAGCGGTGGTGCTCGCGCCCAGACGGCGGGCCGCCGCTATCCTGCCTGTGTGGGAGACTTCCTGTGGCCTCCGGCTTCGTAGTGGCAGCATTGCAGTTCCCCGCTCCCCGCATTTTATAACTGCCTGTGAAGGGACAGATAGGCATTGAACAGGACGACGTATATGGAACAGCAATTATGTCAAAGCAGCAGCACGCCTCCGGCTGGCAGGCACGGAGGGGAAAATGCCGGCACATCGGCAATGGACAGAGGAATAGTCACCGACCGGCTCATATTGCGGCCATGGCAGGAATCCGATGCCAAGTCCTTGTACAGGTATGCCCGGGATCCGGCAATCGGGCCTGTCGCGGGCTGGCCGCCTCATGTTTCCGTGGAGGATAGCTTGAACATAATCCGCACCGTCTTCGCCGCTCCCGAGACTTACGCCGTAGTCTTGAAAGAGACCGGCGAGCCGGTCGGAAGCATAGGCGTCATGTTCGGCGACGGCTTGCATAGTGCCGAAATGCAGGCTGATGAGGCTGAGATAGGCTACTGGATAGGCAAGCCGTATTGGGGGCGAGGCTTGATCCCCGAGGCCGTCCGCTGTCTGCTGCGGCGGTGTTTTGAGGATTTGGGAATGGCTGCCGTATGGTGCGGGTATTATGACGGAAACACGAACTCCCGCCGGGTGATGGACAAATGCGGCTTCCGTTTCCATCATACGGAAGGGGGCAAAACCTCTCCGCTGGGAGATGTCCGGACGGAACATTTCATGAGGATGACAAAAGAAGAATGGGAGCGGAGCAATGTGGGCACAACGAAGTGACAGCCTTTTGATTAATACTACAACAGCAACTCATCTCTTGCAATCACATTCCCCATTCAGTCTTTCCGCACGACATCTCCTTTTGTGACGTCGGCACGATTTCTCATTTAAGTAAGACACGATTGCTCCTTCTTGGTTGCCAGCAACATATAGCCCCCGTCTCCCTCGTAATACAGGACAGGCAACAAGTGTTCGGGTATATTTTCATGCACCATGCAGCAATTTATTCCATGCGGGATTTCGAAAGCATTTTTCATATCCGTTTCCGTAACAGGTCTCTTGCGGAAGATGTAGTTCTGGAACGTACGATCATCACACAAATCTGAACTGTCGAATATGGGATAGCTTTCGTAGATTTTGCCAATATGGACGTTGTCGTAAACTTCAAAGTCTTTTGGCGTGAAACATTCAAATCCCGTGAAGCATTCCTTGCCGATGATTTCACAGTGGGCACGTATGTCTTCCAGTCCGTTGAAAGTATGCCCGCACACGGTAATCCTATCACCGATGCCATAGCATTGTATGTCATAAGCTGCAATGTGTCCTATCCTGCTCCACCATTGACGTAAATGTCCGAACGATTCGTCGTCAAGGGAGGTGGCTTCTTCGGCCAATTTTGATATGAGCGACGTTATACCGTAAGCCCGCAAGTGGTCGCGGTAACAGATATTGTATTGCACGATCTTGTCCAGGAGATAATCACGCCAGCCGGACCTGCTTTTTTTCAAACAGGCAACGGCTTCGTCCAAGGAGTCGAAATGCCCTCTTGTATGATGTGGGAAACATATCTTTGCCATGATTCTCTTTTTGTGTATTGTGCTGTTTGAGTTCTGTTCAGCTTCACGCTTTTATTACGCATAAAGGAAATCCCAGAAATCCTGCGGAAGCCATACATTCGGCAGCAATGCCGCCTTGCGGAACATCGGGGCAATCTGCGAAGGATACCATCCGCCTCCGCCACAGCCAATCGCCGTCACAAGGAAACGCAGTTCCGGATGGGCGGCTGCATATTCCGTGAACCTCATGACTGATTCTCTTATCGCTTTCAACCCGATGGTACCACCGATTGTGGGGATGGCATAAGATTGCCCTTGCGCTCCTTCCCGCTGCCCGAATACCGCTCCGAAATGTTCCAGTGCGAAAGCCGATGCGCCGTCAAAGTGCCTGCCGGAATTACGGCATCCGAACACGAAGATTTCGTTGTCATGAAGGGTGGAGACGAAATCCGGGGTAATGCGCTCCCGCCAGTCCGCTGGTAAAGCTGCTTTATGCTTTCTAAAATGCCCGAGTAGTTCCATGACCTTTTGAACCTTTGTTTAACCTGTTTGCGAATTTAACGGATTTATCTCATTACGGCATTATTCCTGCATCAGTATTTATATGAAAGATTCCTGTCATCTTTCATCGGATTTTGTTCCCTTTACCATCAAGCAGGATGCTATTGCCGTGCCCATCCCCACACAAGTACAAGTCCGCTCCAACCGCTCTTATATGTTCATATGAGGGAGGCGTTACCACTCGGCCGTCCGGAGCCATGAGGCCATACCATCCATATTCCGCTTGGTAACGGAAGCATTTGGCTGTGGCAAGGATGTTCACAGGCGCCTCCGTTCCACTGTATTCGCCACCGTTTTCATCTTCATGGGTTTCTTCATAACGGAGTTGCCCCGTTTCATAGGTCATCTGTTCCACGTCATTGATGCAGAAAGGTTCAATGAGGTTGCCCCGGAAATCGTATTTGCACACGGAATGGTCGGACAGAGTGGCTACAATGGCCTCACTCGTGGTATAATAATCAGTATCGGAAAATGGGAGTATGACATTCAGGCTCTTGTCATACACGGCTTCCTGTCCGTTGCCCTTCTCTACTACCCATACGCTGTCAAGGTTGCGTATGTCAAGGTATTCGGGGCGCAATTTCCATTCGCCTTTTCTGTCTATCAGCCCGATGTTTCCATTGACCGGATCTTTCACCAGACAATAACCGTCATGGAATGCGTAAGCAGGCATACTGCAATGCACCTCGAAGCCTTTGTCTATTATAATATCCCCCGAATGATCTATGAAAAGCAGGTCGCCGTCTTTTTCTACGGCGGCAAGTCCCTCCGAAAACACCCATGCTTTGGTATATACAGCCGGGATTGCGACTTCTCCGGTGAAGCGGTTGATATAGCCGCGCTTGCCGTCCTTGGCGAATACGGCCAGACTGTCATGGTCCTCTGAGGTTACAACCCAGTTTGCATCCTTGAGGGTAGTCTTGCCGGTGGCTTCGTTATAGACCCGTGTCTTGCCGCTCCTATAATCTTTCTGAAATACGACGTGATTACTGATGTGTTGGCTTTCCCATTCCGGATTCAATGAGGGGGAAATCCATTTGGGGATTACCACTTCGGTTGTAAAAGCATAGAGAATGCAACCTGTAAAAAGAGTCAGCAGGACAGTCAGGCAAGTGGCGGAAACCCTCCACAACACCTTGGCATAGGAGCCGCCCTCCTTATAACCAAAGAATTTCCCGATGAAACGGAATATCTGGCATATTCCTTTCCATAATACAGTGAAAAACAGTTTGAATGAGATTGATTTTTTCATTTTACTTCGTATATTATAAGTTGTATACTCATGTCGTTCGTTTGTAATAAAGAGCAGAAGTACATTCAAAATCTATCACGCTATTGTTATTTATGAAAACATCCCTTGGCTGTTGGAGCTTTTCCATCCAGCCAAGGGAGAATACTAATACAATTTGTTTGTTCGAGGCGATGCAACCTGTTCTATCCTACAACGTCATTTTGTTATCCTAAACCCTAATTTCAGAATCATCTTCAAAGTGCTAACAGACGTATTTCTGTCATATTCCTTTTCCGCCTCAGGTAAATCTTCATAGGGTATCAGGCATGGATGAGTTTTTAGTTCATCGTTACGTTGTTCGCCATACGTCCACCCCTGTTTGACGCGTGTTTCAGCCCATACCTCATGCACGTTTTTCGACATTTTTTCTACAAGTTCTTCCAACTCTTTGGGCAGCGTGACATCATTCGTGTCAATCGGCTGCGGGATGTATTTCCGTTCACTCATAAATCTGTAATTAAAGTATAACAACGTCTATAAAGAGCCACTTTCCCTATCGATTCTATCATTGTCCATCTTCAAAGGCCTTGTTCTCGATAGAATGTCCGGTGATCTCTTCCAGAAAGTCCTCACGCATTACCATGAGCAGGTCGCGAGTGTACTCAAGCAACAAGCCTTTGTAAAACGTTACATCCTTGTGATTCGTTTTCGTAATACGTTCCCAAAGGGTTCGTTCCGTGGCATCTTTGTATGCAGCATCTATCCCTTCGCGGTCATCGTCAGTCATCAGTTTCCGTAGCGTCTGCTCTTCCAATACCAAAGGCGTACCTTTTAGGTTTTCCGGAGCATACTCTTTCCACAGTCCTTCAAGAAAGGTTTTATACTCCGCTTCTATCTTCAAAGGCAAGTCTTTTGTATATGCCCCAATAACTTCAGGACATTCGATGGCAGCTTCTTGCACGAGGTTGCCAAAATACTTGTTGAGCAATTCTTGCTCTTTCTCTTTGCAGAGGGCTTTTACATTTTCGGATTCCATAATTTAATAACACTTTTATAATTTGTATATTATTCTATTGTCCAGTCATTTTTAGTGATTCTACAAGGGCCTGAATCTTATTTGCAGCATCTCCAACATTGAGACACGGATTTGAGATACACAGGCTTCTTCGTCATCTGACAAAATTGTGTTGGATACCAGCAAACCGCATGAAGTTCACTCTCGGTTTCTTCATTTTCATTATGCTGAACATAAAACAGATGAAGCGTTTTCCCTAATGAACCAGCATACATTATCTCCGCGAGAGTACCTTGACATGCAGCATCGTCGAGTAAGAAGATTGCATCAGAGAAAGATTCTATCATTCTTTTCTCACAACGAATTATATCCACAGCCTTCATGCTCTCTTGTTCAAAGTAGAATGGGCCAACGAATGTAACTGCTTCGCTTATCTTCACTCCGTCTGTATCCTTAGGCACAGCAATAACTCTACGTAATCAAGCAACCTTGCACGGTAGTCCTTAGCCGCCATTATCTCATATCCATTCTTGCGATAATCAAAGCAGAATGCTCCGCCACAAAATATTTTACTCATGTCATCTCTAATGTTGAAATAATCTTCTTCAGCATCTCCTTATTTTACTTATCCGCCCGTGACCTATCGTAGATCACACAATCTTGATAGATGCAGTCATATTCTCTTCTGGTCATATATCAGTTTTCGTAGCGTCTGCTCTTCCAACACCAAAGGTGTGTCTTTCAAATTTTCCGGAGCATACTCTTTCCATAGTGAAGAGTCCCAGTACATATGGTGAGAGAAATGCCTAAGCCGACGCGACACATCAACAAATTCGACCGGGTGATATTATCGGTGGTATCAGGTTCGCTCTCTGACGAAGATATATTGCATCAGACTATGAAGTATATTGGGGGGGAATGAAGTGCTACTGCTTCTCTCCTTCACGCCACACAGCCTCCACAAAAGCATCTGCCTCCACAAAGAAACGGACATACATCGAGTCGGCTTTCAGTTGGTCGTTGGTCTGACGAATAAAGGTGTCGGTGTATTCCTTGATCAGTTCCTCGGCATCGATATCATATTCTTTCTTTTTATAATCAATGATTTGCTTAAAGGTACTGGTCGTAGAGGCAAAATCGATATATACTTTATCATAATTGGCAACTGATGAGGCCAGCCGGGCTATGCGTGTGCCGCGCTTCATCCTAGTCGGCAGGTTGAGTGTGGAAATAGAATCAGCGCCAAGCTCATGCACAAGTCTATCGCCTATTCGGATGATGCGCGCAGTGTGTTCTAGATCTTGCGTACTATAGGGCATGAGGATATAGATCCGGGCATCGGGATTGTTCACCTTCAGATAATCAATCAGCGGATTCAGGAAGTTGTTGGTGTAGCCAAAAACAATAGAAAGCGGGAAGATATCCTTCTCAAACTTGGTCAGCTCACGCTGACGGTTCAACGAAGTAAACAGGAAAAAGATGACCAAAAGCAACATCAATACCAAAGTCACAACGGAGGCCAACTTGCGATAGTACTTGCGGCGCGCATAAGTCTCGTAGCGATTGTACAAGCTGGTGAAGTTAACTTTGAGCAGAAAGGCGGCTATGTGATAAAAACAAAACACATTAGCTTCACTCTTTTTGTGCAACTGAGTGTTGTAGATGGGGCAGTTGCGTTCATGCAGGTTGAGTCGAAGCAGCGACACGGGGATATTTCGGTCCACACTGTCGATAAATACCGGCAAGATGAGAGAAGTGTCATTCTGATGCGTTTTCAGAAAATACTCAACTTCCTTGTTCACATAGTGGGATTGAACAGAATTTTCAGAACAAAGTACAATGAGATATCGGGCAGCCTCCAGATTCTTCTTAATGTCATAGGTAAAAGAATCGTCGGTCACAGCCAAATCTTTGGTATCAATAAACACCCTGCGCACAAAGCGAGGATGCGGTGGACGAAACTCGGTGCTTACCAAGTCCTGAGGATAGGGATACTTTTCGAGCTTGGTGTGCAACCAATTGGCCACTGTCTTATCCTTACGAGAATAAGAAATGAAAGCAAACAGCGGAGTGGATGGAGGGGTCATGATGAGAGGGGTTTAAAAGATGATATGAATATATTACCATAGATCTGTTCAATTACGAAGCATGAGTTCCTCCATGCGAGCCTTGGCATACTTCCACATTTTGGAACAAAACACAATCAGCACAGTTGTGATCACTATGCTCAACGCCGGAATCATATCCGCGGCAAAAACAATAGCATCATAAATGCCATGCGCCATTACAGGAATAAACAAGATGCATATCGCATTTTTTATTGAGTGGTCTACGAAATGATACACCGAGTAGTAATAGCCCATCAATATGGCAAAAGCGTAGTGTGCAGGTACTGCAAGCAATGCCCGTGATACGGCGACAGATATCCATTCTTCCTCACCCAAAATATAGAAAACATTTTCTATGGCAGCGAATCCCAATCCTATGCAAACGGCATATACTATTCCATCAAAATGCTCATCAAAATGAGGATTCTTTCGTAAGATGAGCCAAAGTGCCAGTAGCTTGAAGGTCTCTTCCGGTATGGCTGCAACAACGAATGCTCGTATCGTTGTGCCAACAAGGTCAGTCGGCGCAATACCGGCAGAAAACAGGAGAAATTCTATTCCTATTTCCACTATAACCACAGGGATGCATATCCCAACTCCCAATAAGACGGCCTTGATTAACCATGATGTGGGTTCCGGCTGCGAATCTTTTTTCCAAATGTATAGCCATAATATGGCGGCTGGAAGAAGTGCGGCTGCCCACATAATCCATTCACTCATTTTGACTCTCTTTTTATTATTTCAAACCCAAGTTTCTTCACAAGCTTGATGGTGTCAAGTGCCATGAGCCGGTCGTACTCTTTTTCACTGTCCGGCAGAGCCGAGTAGGGGATGAGGTCCGGATGCTTTTTGTCTGTGTCATCACGTTGTGTTCCGTATGACCAGCCTTCCCTTATGCGTGCATCAGCCCAAACGTCGTGGGCATTCTCAGCGATGGCTTCACGAAGTTCCAATAACTCATCAGTAAGCGTAATGTCACCGAGATTGATGGGCTGCGGCTCGTAGTCTTCAACAGATTGCAGAATTTGAACCATATAATTCTGAGATTCTTTCCAAGCATCCAAGAATGAAGAATGGGCAACCGTTATAATGGTATTCTTTTCAGACGGGTCAAATAGAGCCACGCTTTCATTCAAAATGTTGCGAACGACCACGGCATGGTTCGGCGCATCCTCGTTATCTTCCGTCCCGTAAAGCTTTTCCTTGTCTACCACCACTATGACATCATTGTCAGCCGAAAGGGCTTTGATGATGTCCTCAACGGTAGCATCATACTTTCTGGTAATCATCAGATTGTAATGAACAAGAATCTGCCCGATGGCGTGCAGCGGAGCGCCTTCCGGCTTCAGCCAATGATTGTTTTTGGCTATGGATAGCAGGTTTTCTTCCTCAAAGTTTATCTCTCTTCGATGAAGAATGAAAGCCTCACAAAGTAGGCTGCACAAGTTGTCCGCACTATCGGCGGCCAACTTCAACATGGGCAAAATGTCGTATGTCTGGCTTTCAGTTTCATCAACACTTAATGCGACTTCGAGCGTTTCGCGCAATTCCGGATTTGCGTTTATCGCTGCTATCACCTGCTGTGTCTCGGCCTCATTCGTGTTGCCGTCAAGATATGCTGCCAATAACTCATCGGATATATAATTATTTACCATATTCTTTGATATCGTTAATTGCCGCATGTGTCAGTTGAGCCATCGCACGGCGTTTTATGTTGTACAAGTTAGCGGTCGTAATATGCATCTCCTGTGCCAATTGTTCCGGTTCCCAACCTTCGATGACAAGGCGACGTATCACATGCACATAACGTTTATTCGGCATATTGCGGAAAAGCCGCTCTATGTCTCCTTTGGCCGTCACATCCTTTACTTCGTTGATTACATGGATGTTTTCATCATAAGGAGTCTCTTGGCTTCTGTCATCTATCATCCGGCTTCGTTTATTGATAAAGAAACGGATGGCCAACACTTTCAGCCATTGGTATACTGTGCTCCTGTATTTAAAATTCCGTAGTTTTATTGCATCGTCTGCCATGAGATAGACATATAATTCATTTACAAATTCATTATAATCCACCTCATAGTCAAAGACCTTTTGTATGATGCAACAAAATAGCGGACGGCATTTGACGAAGAAGAATTCCTCTGTCACATGATTGTCACGCGCTATTAGTCCATTTATGATGTCTTTATCTGTCATTTGTATACTTGTTTCTTGAATGACGGGTACACGTCATAGCTTATTAATACGCATCAAGCAAGATAAAAGTTGCCCAGTATTTGGCATCCTTATATCCGGACTTTCTCAAATCCTGTTGAGCCTTTACGAGAGCCTCCCGTTTTGACATGCCATTTAACCAATAATGATAGAATCCACTCATCAAATCAGCTGTGGCTGCATCATAAACATTCTGTAAACTCATCAGTAGAGTATGCGCACCGGCATTCTTAAATCCACGTTGCAGGCCATAAACGCCATCGCTGCCTAATTTACCCAGTCCGGTTTCACAAGCCGACAGTACGACCAGGTCGCATTGCCTTAGATTTAATGAAGCTATTTCTGCAGCTGTCACTATTCCGTCCTTGCTTATGTTGGCTCCGGCAAATGCCAAATAGCTGTTGTTCATGGACGCAGCGTTAGACTGTTTGACATCATTATCATCGTATGCACCATGCGTGGCTATATGAAGTAAGTTGATGCCCGTATTGTCCAATGACTTAAAGGATGATTTACTGGCTTTCACATCAGTATATTTTGATATGTCGTTAAAGTCGCTTTCCTTTAAAATATCAATTATGCCGTCTATTTCTCTAAGTGTGTTGTCCAAGTTGGCAAATAAGTTTAAGCCGCCAGCTCCTCGCGACTTGTCATTTTGTGACGTATAAGCCTTGGTGGGGGTAGCCGGTATGTCGGGTGTATTATAATCGTTGTAGTTTATGTCGCCGAATAGTGCCGCCTTGCTCGATTCAACCTGGGGATGCCGGTAACACAGTTCTTTGGTTGAAGACAATCGATAAACCTCGAATTGTTCCGATAAGGGAATACCATTATAAAGTAAATACTCGATACCAATGCGATTGAAACGTCCATCGGCTGAGAAAAATATACGACGTTTCCCCTTCAAGTAAGGAGTTAAAACGCCCCAGACAACATTGTCTTTCAGTTCAAACAGATTGTCGCATGTCTCCATCCGTCGCGCTTCATCCAAGTTGCAAATGGGTATGATAAGGGGTGTCGACGTATCATGGGTTAATACTAACGCCAACATTTGATTGCTGATGTCTAATATGCCAGTCTTGATTACAGTAAATTCGATAGCAATGTCTGCTTCCTTCAATTCCTTTTGTACGTCTTTCCAGTTGTAAGACAGGTAATCCGTAAAATCGGCAAACTCCTTACACTCTTTATATAATTTTAAGGTCAAAGCTTGATTATGCTGTGAGATGGCGATGATCTGGCGCAAGTCATCTTCCGATGAAACATGTTCTCTTAAATGCTTAATTGTTTTTTCGTTCTGTTTCGTCTCATCGTACAAGGCTTTTAGTTTAGAGTCACCTCTTTCTTCCAGCAACTTACCGAACTCAATGGAAGACTTCAAAAGGATACCTTTCGACAAGAGTTCTGCGTCATAAAGAAGTGTAGCCAAGTCCGGCAAAAGTTTTTCATTACCCTTGGGTATTAAGGCTGACATTTCTTTAATCACTAGCATTGTTTCGTATTCTTCATTCCACATAGTCATTCGTTCTGTTTCGCTTAACAGCCTGAACTCATTTCTGATCCCGGTGCGAACAGCATCCATATATTGCTTGTAGTAGTAGATCGCAGAATCGTAAGATTCTTTTTGGTAGTAACAACCGGCTATGGTCGCCAAAGATCGGGCATAAGCAAGTTCGCCCAAGTATTTTTTGTACAGTTCTAAATTGCCAATCTCTTCATGAATAATCCTGTCAAGTTTTTGATACCTCACCGCTTTAACTTCTTCCTCGTTCATGTCAACATCTTCGTGTTTACCGGCATATACATAGCACAATTTCAGTGAAGATGCCGCATCCGAATACTCTTCTATCATATTTCGATCTTTAAACATCCTCATGGCTAACTTGTGGTGTTCAATAGAGATATCATAATCTTTGTTGAATTTCTCCATTTTGGCAAGACGTAAGATTGCTTTTGGATATTCAGTATTAGCTGTATCATTGGTCTCATAATATGCAACGGCTTTTTGAAAACAAGCCTTGGCCGAAACATAATCTTTCAGACCGTTGTAGGCATTTCCCATTCCCATGTAACATTTTACTTCTTTCTGTAAATCCTCATCTGAAAGGTGTTGCGAGTAATAATCAATAGCAGCAGTGTAGCTGTCCACCGATTGCTGATACAATTTCCCAATAAAACTATATACGCCTATGGTACTCATTCGCTTGGCATATTCCTCCGTCAATCCGTTCTTTTCTTTTTGCAGATTTGCGCTTAGCAACAAGTGTTCGCATGACGCGGCATAATCCTTGGTGTCATATAAAAATTGTGCATAAGCGTCATTCGCTTTCACTTTCATTTCATCATCCAGTTGCATTCCCATCAGTTTTAAGAAACTTTCCTTGGCATTGGCGTTGTCTTCGGTGGCTGCATAATACTGCGCACGTTCAAGCATACAGTCGGGCTCATCGCAAGGCTGTTTTAGTTGATATTCATTATGCTCTTTCATCAAACTTAATACGCGTTCCATGTTTGCCATATCATTCAATTCCATGTATGCGTTGCCTAAATTGTTGAGTAAATACTCATACATGCTTCCGTACTTCTCCACCAAAGGAATGGCTTCTTCCCAGCATTTTACAGCTCCTTGCATATTTCCATCCAAATAGTAGAAACGCCCCATGTTAGTGGTGTACATGCCAATGTTGGGATGAGGCTTTTTCAGCTTGCCACACAGGTCCATCACCTCTTCCTGAATCTCCACCGCCTTGGGAAAATTTTCTTCCATGCAAAAGGAGTTGGCATAGTTGTTTAACGAACTGATGTAATCCTCGTTCACTTCACCGAACAACTGTTTCCGCATATCTAAGGCTCGTTTGGTGTAGTCTCTACCCTCCGCCACTTTTCCAGCTTCCATCAATTCGCGCCCCTTATCATGCAGAGCCTGAGCTTCTTCTTGGGTTTGTCCACAGAGCATCAGAGGTGTAAGTATCAAGATGCAAATACACAAAAGTCGACTTTCTTTAATCGACAACTTGTCAAGTAGCTTTTCTAAAACCATAAGGCAACATATTTAATTGGACAATATCACAAAACTTATATCTTTATTTACGGTATTAATTATCTCGATTTCTAAAACGCTTCTTTTGTTTTCCGGCAGATTCATAATCATACAGCGCGATGCTCTTCCTATTTTCACATCTTCCGTATCGTTATACCATTTATTATTGGTCTTGTCATAGATGCGTAGTGTAATCAATCCCCCCGGTTCCGTAACGACAGCCAACTCTTGTAGTCCTTTGGATGGGAATGAGAATTTTACAGATGAAAGTCCTTTGACAGCACATGTCTTGTCGAAAATCTGTCCGCTGCTTGAAGTTCCTCTGTTTTTTCCTCGTCTTGCATATCTTTGGGCAAACTTATAAACATCGCGTCCTTCAATCAAATCGTCTACAAATGCTTCGTCAAATACAAAATGGCCATCAAGGGGTAACGGATCAGGTGTAAGACACCGCAACACCTCGAATGTTTTGGTTTTACAAGCCGCAAAAGCCTTATTGGCCGCCATTAAACTTGTCTGACTGCCAGAACCAATAGCTTTTCTCATGTTGAGACATGCTTCATAAGCAGCCTGCATGTTTGTCGAGAATTTTTGTCCGTAAACATTGCCCATAAACAACAGTTGCATGGAAAAAATTAATCCAACAACAATGGGCTTTCTATAAAAACTCTTGTCCATATCATTCAGTTCCTTACAATGATTCTTAATCCAACAGTCATAGCTTTGTCGCTTTTGTTCATCGGTTCGCGGTGGTAAACCGTGACTCCATATGCAGGCGACATATAGTTTCCTCCCCGGATCACTTTGGCTTCATCGTCTATCATTGGAACATTGGAGTCATAAGGGGCAAATTGGGTGTCACACCATTCACTCACATTTCCACTCATATCATAAAGATTCAAGGAATTACAAGTCATGGGGGAGTGTGTGGCATCGCATTCATGCGCTTTGTCAGCCGAGTTGCTAGCATACCAAGCCACTTCGTCAGGATCGTCGCTGCCTGCATACTTCGTTCCTTCGTGCTGTTCGCCACCTCGTGCGGCATATTCCCATTCCGTTTCAGTCGGGAGCCGGAAGTCAAGGTTGGTCAGATCTGACAATTTATCTACAAAAGTAAGACATTCCTCATAAGACACATTCGTTATGGGGTAATCAGCTTTTGTTTCATCATACTGTGTGCCCATAATCCGGTGCCATTCGGACACAGTCACTTCATACTTACCCATCCAGAACGTTTCAACCGACTGCTCATGCGCCGGCGTTTCCAAGTCGACATCCACATCGCCGTCATAAGCACCGTCTTGATTGGGCAAAGCTCCCATCATGAAACTACCGCCATTCACTTTAACCATATTGTCTAAAATTTCACGTATGGTCTTCAACTGGTCGATTGTAATCGTTTTACTCCAGTTTAGGTATTTCCCGTCGAGTGCGGTATCAACCATCAGTTCCCGTTTTTCTCTTTCCTCCCATTGTTTATATCCATAATAGCTGCCTGCACCAACCAACAAAACCAATAGTAATATCGCCAAACGAAACAGGAATCTTTTCAGTGGCACATCGGCACGCGACTTTAGATGTGGTTCAAATTTAGGGACAACATCTTTGAACAGCGCATCGTTATTATCGCTGTAAAAAAAAGATTCGTACCGTTTTATCCCGGCTATGTCAGGTGGCAGGTGGAGTTTGCTAAAATTAAAATCGGTAGTGCTTTCAGGTACAATTGGTATGATGTTCAATCCTTCCCGATGCAATGCCCGTCCTATTTCAATTCTCACGAAGTCAAGTTGCGCATCATGCCCCAATTCAATAATCTTAGCCTCAAAATCTTTCTGCGTACATCTTGCCAAATACTTATATAAAGCCACATTATCTGGCGCAAAATCCTTCTCGCTAAAAGAAAAACCTTAATTCCGCAACACTATTACAAATATAACT
>UMBE01020564.1_pt1 | contig 14326 bp, 13 predicted proteins | sample 1963881 | NCBI WGS metagenome assembly UMBE01 (sample SAMEA4835933, study PRJEB28245) | human gut metagenome | biome: gut microbiome; material: fecal sample | place: Denmark | collected 2008 | reverse complement strand
CCACCGCCGCGTCGGCCGCTCCGGCCTCGGGATTGTCGGACAGGATGACCTCGTCGCCCAGTGCATCGAGCGCCCGTTCGTCGTCGAAGAGCAGTTCGCGTCGTGGCTTCCGCGCCCGGCGCAGGGCGAGGTGGTAGGCTATCTGGTAGAGCCATGTCGAGAACTGGCAGTCGCCCCTGAAAGTCGGCAGTTTCTCGTAGGCACGGATAAAGGCGTCCTGCGTGACCTCTTCGGCGTCTTCGGCGCAGTCCACGATGCCTGCCACCATGCGGTGGATGGCGTCGGCATAGCGGTCGAGGAAGTAGGCGTACTCTTCCTCGTGCCCGGCCAGTATGGCTTGGATGCGTGCGGCCTCGGTCATCGTTTGGTGGGTCTTGTAGTCGTTCGCGGATTGGTGGGGCAATGGTCGCGCAGGGTGTCCTTATATATTAATGTGTCGCTTCATCTGCCTTTTCGGCCGGTTCATCGTATTGGATGCGCTCAGTGTGTTTCCGGTCGTTGTGGCTCTCGATGGCGTAAGAGATGATGAGGCCCGCACCGCCGAAGATGAGCACACAGGCGCCGTAGACGGTGCCGGCGACCTGTCGCATCTCCCACGAGGCCTCGCCGCTGGTAAATCCCGGGAGAGCCATCGCGTTGATGAAGAAAGCCACGAGGAGGCCGAGGCCGAGGCCCAGGATGAGGCATCCGGCCCGCAGGGCGGAGAAACTGCCCATCCGTCGCGGCCAGAGGTCGGGCAGGCGCAGGTTGGCAGGGCTGTTGTCGCGCATCTTGCTGATGTACATCATGCGCTCGGAGCGTCGTACGAAAAGCTCGAAGAGACGGTAAATGAAGTAGAAGACGATGGCCGTGGTCAGCGGCGTGGTGATGAAATCCATCATAAGGCTTGAATTTTTGGAAGGTTATTGTTCGTATTTTTATCGCTGTCTACACACTTGGAGACACGACGGGCCGGAATGTTACACACCCGGCCCGTTTTTTTCTGTGGTTTACGAAAAAATTTCATGCAGCACGTCGAGCGACTTCAAGTCGGGAAAGGCCGGCAGGTGCAGCCGGTAGTAGTCGTTCAGGGCTGCCAGGAGGCGCTGTCGTTCTTCGCGACTGAAGCGGAAGAGGTGCATCGTGTCGTAGTTCATCCGCATGAGCAGCGGAAGGCGCGCCGCGTCGGCCGGCATCAGAAAGTGGTTGTGCAGGGGCGCCTGTGCGGTGAACTGTCCCGTTTCGAGGTCGAAGTAGCGTCCCGTTCCGCGCTCCGAGAGGTTGGGATAGATGCCCAGGAAGCGCGTCATGCGCAGCAGGAATACCAGGTGGAAGTTGGCGAAGGAGCGCTGGCAGAGGTCAAGCCATACGACCGACGCCCGCAGGTAGGCATAGAGCGGGCGGTCGGGCGGATTCTCACGCAGGGCAAGGTGGAGAAATTCGGCGAGGAAGAGCGCGATGCTTGTTTTGTAGGGATCGTATGGAACAGACGTCTCGATATAATCGGGCCGGGCGGCTTTGACGCGGGCGAGACGGGCGTTCGGTTTCCGGTCCCACTCCACATGGAGTAGTGCCATGGGGCGGAACAGGCGTGATTTCACCGCCGCGCGCCGTGAGGCCGACACGCGGACGAGGAAGGATACCATACCTTCGTCCTCGGTGTAGACGTCGATGATGTTCTCGTCGTCTTTGTATTTAATGGTGCGGAGCACCAGTCCTCTCGAACTTGTCAGCATAATTCTTTCGTCGGGTGTGGCGTGACGGGCGTTGTGTCCGTTTCGCCCTCCGGCCGTTCTGTCTTTCCTGGCCGGCAGCCAGGCGGAACGGTCAGCCGTCCGGAATTTTCAGTCAGCCGTCCCGTCGAGGCGACTTGCCCACCTGGATCTGCCGTCCGGCCGTTCAGTTTCCCGCGAAGATACGCCAAAGCGTCGGAAAGTGAGGGTAGAAAGGCTTGAAAAGCAAAAAATCAAATTTTTTTATCGAAACATTTTGTCATGTCAGCAGGAAGCCTTACTTTTGCACTCGCAAACAAGCGCCGAGAGGCTTTCAGCTTGTTTGAAAGGCAGGCCCATTCGTCTATCGGTTAGGACGTGAGATTTTCATTCTCAAAAGAGCGGTTCGATTCCGCTATGGGCTACTCAATAAAAGCAACAAGAATAAAATGGCAAACCACAAATCTTCTGAAAAGAGAATTCGTCAGACCGCCGCACGCAGACTGCACAATAGATACTACGCCAAGACCATGCGTAACGCCGTTCGCAAACTCCGCGCAACGACTGAGAAAGCCGCAGCCGAAGAGCTGCTTCCCAAAGTGCAGGCTATGCTCGACAAACTGGCTAAGCAGAACATCATTCACAAGAACAAAGCTTCGAACATCAAGTCTGGCTTGATGATTCACGTCAGAAAGTTGGCGTAAGGCTTTGAGGGGTTAAACAATGAAGGCTGTAATCGGAAAGATTGCAGCCTTCATTGTTTTTTAATGGCACATAAAGACGAGCATCCGGGCGGTTGAAGGGATTGCGTGACGCTTCATTTTGTCGGTCAAGGCCGGGGAATAAAATCTCGTTAATATAAAAAATGGGAAAAAGTTTACCATTCATTTGGCTCGTACGAAAGAACTCTTTATCTTTGTCGTAGAAAATACGAAAGACTGCGAAGAATGATCTTATCAATGGCTCACATGTTCTGCTGGTGGCGTCGCTTACAACCTCAAAAGTCGTAAGTCAACCAGTCGTGTGTAGCTGTCATTCCTAAGTCCGGGTAATATAGAATTTGCAAAGGCTGTCGTTCTTACGACAGCCTTTTTTGTTTTATCCCCCTTAACCATAATCAATCATGAAACAGTATCAAGTAGATGAAAACGGCTTTTACGGCGATTTCGGAGGCGCTTACATTCCCGAGATCCTCCATCGCTGCGTGTCGGAGTTAACGACTGCCTATCGTGACATCCTTGACAGTGAGGACTTTCAGACCGAGTTCTCCCGCCTGTTGCGCGACTATGTCGGCCGGCCCTCTCCGTTGTTTTTCGCCCGGCGACTTTCGGCGAAGTATGGCTGCCGGATTTATCTCAAACGTGAGGACTTGAATCACACGGGGGCTCACAAAATCAACAATGCCATAGGTCAGGTCCTTCTGGCACAACGTTTGGGAAAACGGCGTATTATTGCCGAAACGGGTGCCGGTCAGCACGGCGTTGCCACAGCTACGGTATGCGCGCTGATGGGCATGGACTGTGTGGTCTATATGGGCGAGACGGACATCCGTCGCCAATCAGTGAATGTCCGGAAAATGCAAATGCTCGGCGCGACTGTGCGTTCCGTCACTTCGGGCAATATGACGCTGAAAGACGCCACGAACGAGGCTATCCGCGATTGGTGCTGCCATCCCGACGATACTTACTATGTGATAGGTTCGACGGTGGGACCGCATCCTTATCCAGACCTGGTGGCTCGTTTGCAGTCGGTTATCAGTCGGGAAATCAGGGCGCAGCTGATGGCTCACGAAGGCCGCGACTATCCAGACTATCTCATGGCCTGTGTGGGCGGTGGGAGCAATGCTGCTGGTACGGTATATCATTATCTCGATGACGACCGTGTGAAAATCATCCTCGCCGAAGCCGGAGGCGAGGGCCTTGACACGGGGCGTTCGGCGGCTACGCTTCATCTCGGTCGTATCGGTGTGTTGCACGGGTCGAAGACGATGGTCATGCAGAGTGCCGATGGACAAATTGAAGAACCCTGTTCCATTTCTGCCGGACTGGATTATCCCGGAGTGGGCCCTCTTCATGCTAATCTTGCCGCCCAACACCGAGCCACGGTCTATGCCGTCACGGACGACGAAGCACTCCGTGCGGCTTATGAATTGACCCGGCTGGAAGGCATCATCCCGGCGCTTGAATCGGCTCATGCCCTCGGCGTCCTTCCAAAGGTGGCTTTTCGTTCGTCCGACCTCGTTGTCCTGACCGTTTCCGGACGTGGTGACAAAGATTTGGAGACCTATTTGAAATACTTACCGTCATGAAAGGGCTCGCTATGAAAACGTATGACTATCGCGTCCGCCACCGCGTTTTGCTTGGTGACCTGCATACTCCGGTGAGCACGTATCTCAAAGTGCGCGATCTCTTCCCCCAAAGTTTCTTGATGGAGAGTTCGGATTACCATGGCAGTGAGAACAACCGCTCTTTCATCGGCCTGAATCCCTTGGCCCGTCTCAGTGTGAACCACGGCGTGGCCACGGCCGTCTTTCCCGACGACTCGCGTGAGGAAACCCCCGTTGCGGGAAAGGAGGACGTCGAGCGCGTGATGACAGGTTTCCTTTCGCGCTTTCGGGCTACTGGCGAATATGCCGGCTATTGCGGCCTGTACGGCTATACCGCATTCAATGCAGTCCGTTACTTCGAATCGGTCAACGTGCCCGACAGCCGGGAAGATAAGAATGACGCTCCGGATATCCTATATATACTGTACAAGTATCTCATCGTATTCAATGATTTCAAAAGTGAGTTAGTCTTGATTGAGTTACAGGCTGAGGAGGAATCCAGTCATCTCGACGAGGTGGAACGGGCAGTGCATGACCGGAATTATACGACCTATGGCTTCCGTCCGATGGGGGAGACGAGTAGTCCCATCACGGACAATGAGCACAAAGCCAACGTGCGCCGGGGTATCGCTCACTGTCTTCGGGGCGACGTGTTCCAAATCGTGCTGTCGCGACGTTTTGTACAGAAATTCCAGGGCGACGACTTCAAACTCTATCGCGCCTTGCGGAGTATCAATCCCTCTCCTTATCTGTTTTATTTTGACTTTGGCGGCTTCCGCCTCTTCGGTTCGTCGCCGGAGACGCACTGCAAGGTTGAGGGCCAGTTGGCCACCATCGACCCTATCGCCGGGACGACGCGTCGCAGCGGTGACCGCGCGGCTGACGAGGCCCTGACGGCAGCTCTGCTGGCCGACCCGAAGGAAAACGCCGAGCATGTCATGCTGGTTGATCTGGCCCGTAACGATCTCAGCCGCAACTGCCGCAATGTCCGTGTAGCTTTTTACAAAGAGCCGCAGTATTACAGCCATGTCATTCACCTTGTCAGCCGCGTCTGCGGTACGCTACGCCCAGAGGCAAATGCTGTCCGCACGTTCATCGATACCTTTCCGGCCGGCACGTTGAGCGGAGCACCGAAAGTGAGAGCCATGCAGCTCATCAGCGAAATAGAGCCTCATAGCCGCGGTGCCTATGGTGGATGTATCGGTTTCATCGGTCTGCACGGCGGGCTCAACCAAGCGATTACCATCCGCACTTTTGTGAGTCGCAATCACGAACTATGGTTTCAGGCGGGTGGCGGCATTACGGCTCTGAGCAGCGAGGATAATGAACTGCAAGAAGTGAACAACAAACTCGGCGCCTTGAAAAAAGCCATAGTCATGGCCGAAAAAATGTAAATCGAAGCTATCGTTATGCAAATCGTTATTATTGACAATTACGACTCGTTCACCTATAATCTCGTCCAGGCGTTCGAGTCCCTCGGTGCCGGCGTCACGGTATGGCGCAACGACGCTTTTTCGCTTGCCGACCTGCGCCGCTTCGACCGCTTGGTCCTTTCGCCCGGTCCGGGTGTGCCGGCTGAGGCGGGCCTCCTGCTCGATGTCGTTCGGGAATATGCGGCCGTGAAGCCTATTCTCGGCATCTGTTTGGGCGAACAGGCCATCGGTCAAGTCTATGGCGCCCGGCTCGTCAACCTGCCTGCTGTCTTTCACGGCGTCCAGACCCCGGCAGAAATCATTGAGCCCGACTATGTTTTTGAAGGGTTGCCGCGCCGCATACAGGTGGGCCGCTACCATTCGTGGGTGGTGGACCGCGCCTCCCTTCCGGCCTGCCTGGAAGTTACGGCTGTCAGTCCGGAGGGTTACGTCATGGCCTTGCGCCATCGCGAGTACGACGTCCGCGGCGTACAGTTTCACCCCGAGTCTATCCTCACGCCCTGCGGCGTGGAGATGCTTCGGAACTGGTTGTTTCATAATGTCTGAAAAATGAAAGAGATATTGTTGAGGCTTTTTGCCCACGAAGAACTGTCGTCCTCCGAAGCCTGTTCGCTGATGCTTGGTGTGACGAACGGTGATTATAACGACGCCCAGCTCGCGTCGCTCCTGACGGTGTTCCAGATGAGAGGTGTGACGGTGCCTGAGCTCGTCGGATTCAGACGTGCGCTGCTTTCCACACGCGTTCCTGTCGACCTGTCTGACTATGCACCCATAGACATCGTCGGTACTGGTGGCGACGGAAAGAATACGTTCAACATTTCTACGTGTGCCTGTTTCGTCGTGGCGGCTGCCGGCTACACCGTGGCCAAGCACGGTAATTACGGGGCTACGTCGGTCAGCGGCGCCAGTAACGTCATGGAGCAGCACGGTGTCAGGTTTACGGCCGACGAAGCCCGCTTGCGCCGTTCGGTTGAAGGCTGCGGCGTGGCCTATCTTCATGCTCCGCTTTTCAATCCGGCCATGAAGCACGTGGCTTCTGTCCGTCGCAGTTTGCAGGTGCGCACGCTGTTCAACCTGCTCGGCCCGTTAATCAATCCATGTTGTCCGCCGTACCAGCTACTCGGCGTGGCCGACCTGGCACAAATGCGTCTCTATACCCTCACTTTGCAGGAGCTCGGAGTCGGCTTTGCTGTGGTCAACAACCTTGACGGCTATGACGAAATCTCGCTGACCGACGAGTTCAAGGTGATGACCAATCGCTACGAAACCATTTACCGCCCGTCTGACCTCGGGTTCGCCCTCGCCCCACAGGAGGCACTGTCCGGCGGCGCCACGCCCGAGGAGGCCGCCCACATCTTCGACGCCGTGCTGCAAGGCCGCGCCACACAGGCCCAGACCGACTGCGTGCTCATCAATGCCTCGTTCGCCATACAAGCCCGCCATCCGCAGCGCCCCATCGACGAGTGCGTCGCCGTGGCGCACGAGGCTTTGGCCAGCGGCAAGGCTTGGAAAACGTTCTGCCGTTTTGTCGAGCTGAACAGCTGACGCTCTGCCCACGCAGCCCGTAAAACGTAGTCGGCGACTTGGAAAAACGAGTCGGCTGTCCGTAAAAACTAGTCGGCGACTAAGAAGAACCTGTCGCTCTGGCTGTTTTTCCTATCGTCCCGACAGATGTTCCGGGCAAACCGTTGCTGCCTCGGGCCGCCTCACCCGTTCCGCCTGTGGTTTTGCCCTGCCGGGCGGCGTGCGTCATAAATGGTGCCCCTACGTGAGGCGTGTTACGGGAAGCGGCGTTACAGCAGGCCGAAAGCCCGACAAGGCCGTATGTCGCACCATGCAGAAAAGCTGCAAACGTGGTACGTAGGGGCGCCACTTGTGACGCCCTACGCCGGAACGGCGTAACAAAGACGGCCTCCATGCCCAAAACTCCCGTCGTCGCACCTGTTCCGCCTGTGGTTTCGCCCTTTTGGGCGACGGGCGTCATAAATGGCGCCCCTACGTGAGGCGTATTACGGGAAGCGGCGTTACAGCAGGCCGAAAGCCCGACAGGGCCGTATGTCTCACCGTGCAGAAAAGCTGCAAACGTGGTACGTAGGGGCGCCACTTGTGACGCCCGCACGCCGGAACGGCGTAACAAAGACGGTCGCCCTGCCCAAAGCTCGGGCCGTCGCATCCGTTCCGCCTGTGGCTTCTCCCTTTTGGGCGACGGGCGTCACCGATGGCGCTACTACGGCGCCGATGTTCCGCACGGGGCATACCATAAACATTACTTAAACGACGAACAAATCTATCTTTATGGAAGAAAGAACTGACATATTAGACGATATCGTGGCTCGCAAACGCCGCGACATTGCGATGTGGGCCAGAGAATGTCCGCTGGCCGAACTCGAACGACAACTCACCGACACCGCGCCGCGCCGCAGCCTGCGCCGGGCCCTTGTGGCCTCGCCCACAGGCATCATCGCCGAGTTCAAGCGGCGCTCACCCTCGAAAGGATGGTTCAACCGCAGTGCCGACCCGACTCAGGTGGCGCCCGCCTACGAACGGGCAGGGGCGGCGGCCCTGTCCATCCTGGCCGACGAACCTTTCTTCGGCGGCTCGGTCGACGACATCCGCCGGACTCGCCCGCTCGTAAGCATTCCTGTCTTGTGCAAGGACTTCATCCTGAGCCGCTATCAGCTCGTCCGTGCCCGCCTGGTCGGTGCCGATGCCGTGCTGCTCATTGCTGCCGTACTCACCCCCGGCGAATGCCGCGCCCTGACGCACGAGGCGCACGAATTGGGGCTTGAAGTGTTGCTCGAAGTGCACCGTCGCGAGGAACTTGACTACGTGAGCGACGATGTGGATGTGGTGGGTGTCAATAACCGCGACCTCGGCACGTTTCACACAGACCCGGCCCGTTCGCTCGAATTGGCTGATGCTTTTCCCGGGAATGTCGTCCGCATTTCTGAAAGCGGTTTGTCGTCTGCGGCCGACGTCGTCCTCCTGCATCGCGCGGGCTATTCGGGTTTCCTCATTGGCGAGTCCTTCATGCGCAGCGGTGATCCCGGCGCCGCACTTCGTACATTCATTCAGTCGGTTGACCTATGATCGTGAAAGTGTGCGGCCTGCGCGAAGCCGCCAACATCCGTGACGTCGAGACCGTTGGGGCTGATTGGATGGGCTTTGTCTGCTATCCGAAATCGTTACGTTACGTGGCTGGTGTGCCCGATTACCTGCCCCGAAAGGCCCGACGTGTGGGCGTCTTTGTCGACGCTACGTTGGTTGAAATCATGACACGGGTCGGACAGCTCGGACTCGACACCGTACAACTCCACGGCGGCGAATCGCCCGCCCTCTGTCGGAAGTTGCACTCCGTGGGATTGCGGGTGATCAAGGCTTTTGCCCTGCGCCGCTCTTCTGACCTGGCGGCAGTGGTGGCTTACGACGGCGCTTGCGACTACTACCTTTTCGATACGCCTTGTGTCGGTTACGGCGGTTCGGGCCGGATGTTCGACTGGGAGCTCCTCTCCGGCTATGGCGGCCCGACGCCGTTTCTTCTGAGCGGTGGTTTGCGTCCTACGAGTTTTTCTGCGCTCAGGGAATTTCACCATCCATGCTGGGCGGGAATCGACCTGAACAGCGGCTTTGAGACGGCGCCCGGCGTGAAAGACGCGGCGGCCTTGGCCGATTTTATTGAGCAATTTAAGAAACTACACCTTTAATTTTAGCCTTATGAATCGTATTGACACATTGTTTCAACAGAAACCCTGCGACGTGCTGTCGCTCTATTTTTGTGCCGGTTGTCCGACGCTCGGCGGGACAGCAGATGTCATCCGTGCCCTCGAACGTGAGGGAATCGACATGGTCGAAGTTGGCATTCCTTTCAGCGACCCGATGGCCGACGGGCCTGTCATTCAAGACGCCTCGTCACGGGCGCTGAAAAACGGCATGAGCCTGCGCCTGCTTTTTGATCAGCTGCGCGATATTCGTCCCGCAGTGACCATGCCACTCCTCCTCATGGGTTATTTGAACCCGATCATGCAATACGGCTTCGAGTCGTTTTGCCGCGATTGTCGGAAGTGCGGCATCGACGGCATGATTATACCAGACCTGCCTTTCCGCGACTACGTGGCGAATTACCGCCCCATCGCCGAGCGTTATGGGTTGCACATGGTGATGCTCATTACGCCTGAGACGAGTGACGAGCGCATCCGAGAAATCGACACCTACACCGACGGCTTTGTCTATATGGTGTCGTCGGCCGCTGTGACGGGGGCGCAGGCCAGTTTCGACGCCGCACAACAGGCTTATTTCCGCCGTGTTGAAGCGCTCAGACTGCGTAATCCAAGAATGATAGGCTTTGGCATATCGAACAGGAAAACCTATGAGGCCGCTTCTCTCCACGCTTCGGGATGCATCATCGGCAGCCGTTTTGTCAGTCTGCTCAATGAATCGGGCGGCGACGCTGCGCAAGCTGTCAGGAAACTCCGTTTGCAACTCGCCGAGTAACCCGCGTTCTTCTGGATGTGGAAGTGACCGGGCGGTCTGTTGCGAGGAAAAAGGCTGTCAGCCGATGACGGAAAACAAGTGCTGCGACCAGAAAAACAGTCGCTGTGACAGGAAAGACAGATGGGGCGACAGGAAATAGCCTGTCGCCCCGTCGGCGTGATGATAAGGCTTTGCCTTCTTCTTACCGTGTTCCGTCGCAGGCGGGTCAGGGTAAAAAAGCAGTTGAGCAGTGCGTTATTCTTTTTGAGATTATTCGTTCGTTTCACAAGAATTACGTATCTTTGCTCTGATATTAGCGACAGAAAAATCAAATCCCCTATATGGAAGAAGAAAGGAAGACAGCCGGATCTTATTCGGCGAGCAACATCCAAGTTCTCGAAGGCTTGGAAGCTGTACGCAAGCGTCCGGCCATGTATATCGGCGACATCAGCGAAAAGGGTCTGCACCACCTTGTTTACGAGACAGTGGACAACTCCATCGACGAAGCGTTGGCCGGTTACTGTACCCATATCGACGTGACCATCTGTGAGGACAACTCCATTATCGTACAGGATAACGGCCGTGGAATACCGGTCGACATGCATCCAAAGGAGCACCGTTCGGCGCTCGAAGTAGTCATGACAGTGCTCCACGCGGGCGGAAAGTTCGACAAAGGATCCTATAAGGTTTCCGGCGGTCTGCACGGTGTGGGTGTTTCTTGCGTCAACGCACTTTCTAAGCGCATGATTTCGCAAGTATTCCGCGACGGAAAGATTTACCAGCAAGAATATGCCAAAGGTCACCCGCTCTATCCTGTCAAGGTAGTTGGGGATACTGATAAGCGTGGCACGCGCCAGCAGTTCTGGCCTGATGAGACCATTTTCACTGTCACGACTTACAAGTACGACATCCTGGCCAACCGTATGCGTGAATTAGCCTACTTGAATGCAGGTATTACTATCACGCTCACTGACCTCCGTCCCGACGACGAAGGCAACACGCGGCATGAAGTATTCTATTCGAAGGACGGTCTCCGTGAATTCGTGCGTTACATCGATTCCAGCCGTGTCCATCTCTTTGATGATGTCATCTACCTCAACACCGAGAAGCAGGGAGTGCCCATCGAGGTTGCCATCATGTACAACACGTCGTACAGCGAGAATATCCATTCGTACGTCAATAACATCAACACCATCGAAGGCGGCACCCACCTTGCCGGATTCCGTCAGGCAATCACCCGTGTCTTGAAGAAGTATGCCGAGGAAACGGCCTCCAAACAACTCGAAAAGGCTAAGGTCGAAATCACAGGCGAGGACTTCCGCGAGGGGCTGACTGCCGTGATTTCAGTCAAGGTGGCCGAACCCCAGTTTGAGGGACAGACAAAAACGAAGTTGGGCAACAGCGAAGTCACCGGTGCGGTGAACCAGGCTGTCGGTGAGGCGCTCACATATTACTTGGAGGAACATCCGAAGGAAGCCAAACTTATCGTTGACAAGGTAATCCTGGCCGCGACGGCCCGTGTGGCAGCCAGAAAGGCGCGAGAGAGCGTACAGCGTAAAAGCCCCATGTCGGGCGGTGGCCTGCCCGGCAAGCTGGCCGACTGCTCAGAGAAGGATCCTGCCGTCTGCGAGCTCTTCCTTGTCGAGGGAGACTCGGCCGGCGGCTCGGCCAAGACAGGGCGAAGCCGTGCCACACAGGCAATCCTGCCGCTGCGTGGAAAAATCCTGAACGTCGAGAAGGCCATGTGGCACAAGGCATTCGAAAGCGACGAAGTCAACAACATTATCCAAGCGCTCGGTGTCCGTTTCGGCTTGGGTGAAGACAGCAAGGAGGCCAATATCGACAAGTTGCGCTATCACAAGATTATCATCATGACCGACGCCGACGTCGATGGCTCGCACATCGACACGCTCATCATGACGTTATTCTATCGTTACATGCCCCAGATCATCCAAGACGGTTACTTGTATATTGCCACGCCACCGCTCTACCGTTGCAAGAAGGGCAAGGTCGAGGAATACTGCTACACCGACGCCGACCGCCAGCGCTTTATCGAGAAATACGGCGACGGTACCGAAAGCGGCATCACGACCCAGCGCTACAAAGGTTTGGGTGAGATGAGCGCCGAACAGCTTTGGGAGACGACAATGAACCCTGAGACGCGCCTTTTGAAGCAGGTGACGATCGAGAATGCCGCCGACGCCGACTACGTCTTCTCGATGCTGATGGGCGATGACGTCGGCCCGCGCCGTGAATTCATCGAACGTAATGCGCATTACGCCAACATTGACGCCTAAGAGAGCGATGCGTGCTCATCAGGCGCTGACAGTAAGGCACAAAAAAGAAAAAGGGCCGGGTGGGAATAGCCGCCGGAATGTGAATTCAGGCGCCCGCCGGCATTGAGGAGCTTTTACACATATTGAGTTCCGAGCCGCTTGGATGCAAATCCGGGCGGCTCGTTTTTTATGCCGTTGTGGTTTATGTTGAGCCTGCGCTGTGTCCTTGTTTTTGAGGATACGGGGTTTACAGTCCGGCTGGCAGGATTTCCGGGACGGCTGACATGAAAATCTATCCGGCTGACAGAAAAATCTGTCGCTGCGACAGGATTCCACTCCATAGGCCCTTTTGTGCATGGGTGCGGTGGCTGAAACACGTGTCACTGCCCCTTCCGAGTGCGGAAAAATGGAAATTTCCTTGCCCCGGCGCCCGCCTTTGCGTATCTTTGCTCCCGCATCGGTTCGGGCGGCGGTTGCGCCGTCTGACGAAGAGGGAACCGGGTGCAATTCCCGGACAGTCCCGCTGCTGTGAGCTCCTTTGATTGCAGACACTACGTTTCAGCCACTGGTTGGTTCTCTGATTCAACTGGGAAGGCGTGTTTGCAGGAGTAAGTCAGAAGACCTGCCGTTGCTGTCACTGACAAATCGTGGCCCTTTCGAGGAAGAGGGTGTTACGACTACGAGAAAAATCCGAAAAGATGCTAGAGCCTGCGTGTCATCGCTGTCTCACCGTCGTGGGACTTGTGTGCCTTTGCGCCTCGTCGTGGGGAGCAGAGCCGACGGCCTTGTCCGACACAGTGAGGCTGTCCGCCGCTTCCGTTACTGAGCGCCGTACCGTGCAGGTGTCGGGTTGGATGCAGCAGGTCGACACGCTTGACTTCCGTCGTCAGGGTATTACTTCCGTGGCCGATGCATTGGGACGACTGCCAGGTGTGACGGTGCGCGACTATGGCGGTGCCGGCGGACTGAAAACGGTGGCAGTTCGTGGGTTCAGTGCCTCGCATACGCTTGTCGCCTACGACGGCATTCCTCTCGGTGACACACGCGGCGGCCAGGTCGATGTCGGACGTTTCGCCTTGGCTGATTTGCAGTCGCTCCGCCTTTCCACGGCGGCTGCGTCCGCTTTTCCGCAGTCGGCGCGCCAAGCCGCTGCCGCTTCGACGGTCGATCTGCAAACCTACAACGCATTCCCCACCGACCTACGGCCTCACCTGTCGGCCCGGTTGGCTGCGGGCTCGTTCGGACACGTCGAGCCCGCCTTTGCATACGCTCAGCGCCTTTCGTCACGCTTCGGGATGAGCGTTGCAGGCAGTTACTACCGCGCCCGGAACAATTACCCATACACCGTGACCAACGGCCCGGACGTCCTTCGCCTCAGGCGGCAAAACAGCCGCATGGAGCGTGCGGTGGCCGAGGCTTCGGCCAAGTGGCTGCCCGCCGAAGGGCAGTCGGTTGAGGCTAAGGCGTATTTTTATGATGACCACCGGCAACTTCCCGGTCCCCGTATATTATATAACGAAGAGAATCACGAACGGCAGTCGTCGCGCGAGGCGTTCGGACAGTTGGCTTACAGGAACCGTCTTGCGCCGACGGTCGACTTGATCGTACGCGCAAAATTCGCCTATCAGGACAGCCGCTACGCCGACTATGACGACACGTATCCCGACGGTAGTATCCGGCAGGACTATCGTGAGCGCGAGGCCTACGTGTCAGCCGCCGTGGCGTGGCATCCCTTACGAGCGTTGTCCCTCTCACTGGCAACCGACTATGCGTACGCCAGACTGGGCAGCAACCAGCCGGATGAAGACGGAGCTCGTCGCCATTCTGTGTGGCAGAATGTGGCGATGCGTTGGCGCGCCGGCGGATTGACGGCGACTGTCTCACTGACCGCCCAACAGTTCGCCAACAGTGTAGAGGCGGGAGAGGCGGGGCGCAACCTCAGCCGCCTGACTCCGGCTCTCCACGTTGAGTGGCGTCCGCGTCGGGCCGCCCTTCTTCGCTTGCGTGCTTACTACAAGGAAACCTATCGACCACCGACGTTCACGGAGAACTACTATTATCATTACGGCAGCACGCGCCTGCTGCCCGAACGCGCCCGCCAGCTGGGCGCAGGCCTGACCCTGACGGCCT
>UMBE01057465.1_pt1 | contig 14372 bp, 10 predicted proteins | sample 1963881 | NCBI WGS metagenome assembly UMBE01 (sample SAMEA4835933, study PRJEB28245) | human gut metagenome | biome: gut microbiome; material: fecal sample | place: Denmark | collected 2008 | reverse complement strand
CGTTAACCTTGAAGGATCAATATTATAATATGCGTGAGATGGTTGAGCCACATCCGGAAGTGATCGATAAGGCGTTCAAGGCCATGGAACAAGCCGGGGTAACCCCGATTGTCCGTCCGATCCGAGGAGGAACCGATGGTGCCCGTCTTTCATACATGGGATTGCCTTGTCCGAATTTATTCACCGGGGGAATGAACTTCCACGGTAAGTTCGAGTACTGTTCTCTGGACACGATGAGACGTGCGCAGCAGACGATTTTGAACTTGATTCAACTTTGGGCAGAATAGAATTAACTCGATAAAAAATACAAACACTCCAATCTTGTTAAGTTTGGGGTGTTTTTTTTATGGGGAATAATAGATATTTTAGGATTTAAATGTATATATTTGTAGAAATACAAAAAGATATGCAGAAATTTATAACCCTATTCATTTTCGCGTGTATAATTTGTTCATGCGAGAAAAGTGATAACAAGCCTTCTCAACCAAGGTATTTAGTATTGACTAGGACTGTAAAAATGTTGCCAACTGAGTACCAAAAGGGTAAAGAGATGAAGGAGGTCTATACTTACAACGATTTCGGGTATGAAGATAGTTTTATCTTGTACGTTGATGGCGAAAACGTGGAGGAAAGGAAAAATTACAAGCATGATGAACAGGGACGAGTTTTGCATTGGGAAGCTTTTGCCCCGGATGGGAGGAAAGGGTTAACGATGGATTATACTTATTCCGCGTCAGGAAAGATATTGGTGGAGGACAAAGTTTTTCTTCCGACAGCAGAGAGCGGGTACGGGGCGGAGACAAATCATTACCTGACACAATACACGTATGATGAACAGGATCGTGAAATTCAGCAGCTTTCTTACCTCAATGACGAGGTGCTTGGGGTACACACGAATTACAAGTATGACAATTCCGGGAATTTGCTTTTGGTTCATGATGTTGATAAAGACGGGCAACTTAAAATGAAATATGAGGCTACTTATAATAGGGCTGGGAAAATAGAAAAAAGCACGGTGACATCGTATTTGAGTTTTGGAACGCTTACTACTACGTGGGAGTATTCTTATGATTCCGAGGGTTACTTGATATTGGAGGAGGAATATCAAGATGGAAAACCCGCGCACGTGCTTAAAGATCATAAATACGATGAGGTAGGGAATCTTTTGTCGTATAATTCGTGTGGGGTTGATGGTGTTGTATATACTGAATATTACTACACTTATCAACGATTTGATTGAAAGTAAATATCGTTTGCTTGATTTTTATCAGGTTGTATATTTTGAATATATTTTTTGTGATTGAATCTATAAGTCGCGGTTTTTGTGTACATTTGTGTATATAATAATTGTATACTATGGGGAAATCTAATTTAGTTCGTTTTGATTGGGCTGCCAAACGATTATTGAGAAACAAGTCTAATTTTGTGGTACTGGAAGGTTTTTTATCCGTGCTTTTAGAGGATAAGATCCGTATCGAGCGAATTTTGGAAAGTGAAGGTAACCAGCAAAAGTTTGATGACAAGTTTAATCGGGTTGATATGCTTGCTGAAAATTCGAAGGGAGAGTTGGTTATTATTGAGGTTCAAAATAACCGGGAACTGGATTACTTTCACCGGATGTTGTATGGTACTTCTAAAGCGATTACAGAATACATAAATCAGGGAGACCCTTATGCTAACGTGAAGAAAGTGTATTCTGTCAATATTGTTTATTTTGATTTAGGCCAAGGAGATGATTATGTGTATCATGGGCATACGGAGTTTCGGGGTGTTCATACGAAAGATGTGTTACGGTTATCTGTTCAACAACAAGAGCAATTTGTTTGTCATGATGCGGGAGATTTGTTCCCGGAATATTACGTGTTACGGGTAGATGAATTTGATAAGTTGGCCAAAACTCCTTTGGATGAATGGATCTTGTTTTTGAAGACGGGTGAGATTGCGGAGAATGTGACGGCAAGTGGTTTGCGGGAGGCAAGGGAACGTTTGCGGGTAGATAAGTTGAGTGATGCGGAACAGAAAGAGTACGAGCGTCACATGGAAGCATTACGTTATCAGCGTAGTGTTATTCAAACAGGATGGATTGAGGGTAAAGCTGAGGGAAAGGTTGAGGGGAGAGCCGAGGGAATAAAGGAGGGAAAAATAGAGGGAAAGATAGAAGGAATGAAAGAGGGAAAGGTTGAGGTAGCTCGTTCCTTGAAACAGATGGGGTTATCTGTTGAGAAGATTGCTATCGCCACGGGGTTGTCTATTGATGATATTGAACATTTGAAATGACGGAATATATTTGAAAAATAAAAAGCACTTGAACGTCATTTGGTTTCAAGTGCTTTTTTATGAAAAAAAGTTTACCTTTGATAGGTAAAATGCTAAGAAACTAAATAATGACAAATAATGCGTATGTGGCCGAACAGGCTACTCTTTTCCCTTTTACCCCGCCGAAACATTCGGATAGTTTGTGTATTCCCGTACAGACGTGGGAATTTTTATGTCACACGCTCTATTTAAAGCGGTATCCTTTTTTACTCGGTCCGAAAGGATGTGGGAAGTCTTCCATTGCTAAGGAATTGGCGGATGCCATGGGGATGGAGTATTTTGCTTTCGATATGGGGCAGGCTTTTAAGCCGAAAAAGATGTTCGTGGGAGGATTGATTATCGGGGATGACGGGAAAACGAAAGCGGTGCGTTCGGAGTTTTTCAAGGCTTTTGTGTCGACTAAACCAACGTTAATATTCTTAGATGAGTTGACACGTACCCCGATGGTGGCGGCGAATTTCCTGATGACTATCTTGGATCGTCAACAATCGTATATCTATGATGAGGATTCTGGGAAACGCTATAATAAAGGCGAAAATGTGCTTTTCGTGGCAGCAGGTAACGTGGGATTTGCCTATGTTTCCACGCAGCGTTTGGATACAGCCTTTGAAGATCGGTTTATCAAAGTTCGGTTAAATTACTTGACCACGGCAGAAGAGGCTGCATTGATTCAGGCTCGGTTCCCGAAGGTGTCTCGTGATGCGGCTACTCAATTGGCCAAGGTCGCCGAGGTGTTACGTTTGGCCGAACAGAAAGAAACGCTATCCGTTTCACTTTCGACTCGTCAGGTGCTGGATGCGGCGGCTTATATCCCGTTAGGGTACAGGCTGGATGAGGTGATCGAGCGGGTGATTCTCACAAACTACGTGATTACAGGGGAAGAGACAGTGGCTCGTTCCTTAATACAGACCCTTTGAACGTGCGGTCATGGATTATCGACGGATAGAAGAGATATATGACGAACAGTTTATCGACCGGGATTGGTGGGGAAATTTTCCCATGGCTCGAAATTTACTGGATCGGGATTTGGGAACCACGGATTTATTGAAATTGGTCCCGGTATGTGCGAGGATCGCTTTTCATGTCACGGGGGAGATTCCTAAAATGGTACTTTCCAATCGGGTTCCTAGTTTGTCGATGAATCCCAAACATATAGCCCTGAATTTAAAATTGTTGCGATTGGGCGTGTCGGACGAGACAAGAGTATTTGTCTTTTTCGGGTATTTCGTTCACGAGTTGGCACATCTGATTTACACGGGAAAAGATATTGCAGAGTTGAGTGACGATGAATTGCGCTACACACCAATGCATTATGATATGATTCATTTTATTGAGGATCGGCGAGTGGAGTCGAAACTCGTAAAGGATTTTCCCGGTTATCACTATTATTTGTATGCGGCTCGTAAGTTGGGGTTGGCGATGGGATTGAATGCCGTGGAACATTATATGGGATTTTATGGCGGACAGAGTGAAGATGGTGTACATCGGGGAATGGATGGTTCCGAGGCTTTGTATGATTATATCTGTTCAAAAATATTGTATCCGAATCTTCTGGATGAGAGTAATTATATGCGGGAAGTATTGTCTTTTCCCGGTAATGACGGGAAGGTTCGGCAAGTGAATGCGATCTTGAAATCGATCAAGGATTACGGGGAATTGACTTACAAGGAGGTTGTTTGGTACGCGGGAATGTTGACAGAATTGTTTCAAGAAAAGGAGATATGTCCGGATCATTTCTTTTTACAAGAGATGAAGAAGGCGATGAAGGGTATCGAGGATTTCAAGACGGATAAGCAGATTAAAATGGCTGAATCCGTTATTCGTGATTTGCGGAAAACGTTGAATCAAGAGCCTGTTTTTTCGACCCAGTTATACGTGAGCCCGGAACGGTCAAAGCTGGAATGGAAGGGAACATTGGGAATTTGTGACCGTATCGAGGAGTTCGAGGCTGATGTGGCCGAAATTTCGGATGATTTATTGAACCGGGCAAAGGAATTGGCGGCCAAAATACAGTTGAGTCTGGCCATGTTCTCCGGGAAAATGGATCGAACCCGGGTGATCTACGAGCAGGATTCCGGGGAATTGGATGAGGATGAATTGTATCAATCCCGATATAACCGGAATATATTTTTTGAAGAAGTAATGGCTCCTTCGGCTATTTTGGAAGTGGTTATCCTTTTGGATTTGTCTGGTTCGATGTGTACGGGAGACAAGATTTCCACGCAAATTGTGATCTCTTCTGCGTTAGCCTTGGCTTTCAACAAGTATCCGAACGTGGTGTATTACTCGATATACGGGCATCGCTGTGGAGATGAGGGCATCGAGATTATTCGTTTCCACGATCGGGGCGAAAAACTGCAACTGGGGAAACTGTTTTCTCAACAAGCGTTAAATGCCAATGCTGACGGGTATGCCATGTTGTATTGTTTTGATAAGTTCAAATCGGATGCCAAGAATAAATTGTTCTTCATGATTTCTGACGGGGCTCCCTCAGCCACGGGATATGACGGGGAGGATGCCCGTGAACACGTGTGGGAGGTCGTGCGGGAAGGAAAGAAGAGAGGAATCGAGGTTCTGTCCGTGGGGATTGATAATTTCGAACAGGCGGATATGTATGAAGAGTTTATTCCTTATTCCGGCCCGGAGATCACGACGAAGATTTCTCAATGGATTCGTAAGAAATTCATGTCGATAGCGGATGATAATTCGTTTTAACGATAATAAAAAAACAGCATCAAAACCGATGCTGTTTTTTCATTTCTTATTATAATCCTAATTTCTTACGTATTGCTTTCGGGATAGCATCTTTGTGAACCATGATTGCCACGGTTTGCAAGCGACAGAATGGTTCGGACATATAAAGATAACCACCGAACGGATTACGATCTTCTCCCCAAGAATTTTTGGTCTTATAGTAGATCGTTCCGTTCTGATCCTTTAGCATTCCGGTGATGTGCATCAAGTGATCATCTGTTGTCTGGCGGTTGTTAAAAGTGAATTGACGTTTGTTGTCATCTACTCTCATTTCCGGTACGGGAGATTCGAAAGACTGCATTTTACGTTCCCGATCTTTCGCACTAAGTGTGGTCCACTTGTCGATCTCGGCATTGATCATTTCCTCCGGGTTATTGGTCGGGAGAATGGCCAACCCGTTCGGGTGGCTGAAACCATTGTGGCTTACGTCTCCATCCCAGCATACGGAGTACCCGTTTTTCAAGGCGTTATTCATCACTTCCATTAACTCGTCAATCGGTAGATTGTAGTAACGGGCGTGCATCCAGTTATCGGGAATCGTGAGTTCCACCTCTTCGTAGAAAGGGTACATTTGGAAAGAAGTTAATTCCACGTAATCATTTAAATTTAGATCTAGGGATGCCGCAAAACTTTGCGGGGTATACTCCTTGCCCTCGTAAGTGAATGTTTCCGGGGTGTCACCCAGATAAGCCTCGATATATCTCATGAAACCTTTTGTCCACACGGGTGTAATTTGTCGGTTCGGATTTTTGTTCACGGCGTCAAGGATTCCTTGCAAAGCAGCCACCATTTCTGCATGAATGTGGAAATCTCGTCCGTATTGTAATCCGGTATATACTTCTTCCGGAACAATTCCGTATTTTTTGATCATATCTATAACGTCGTGAGCTTGTCCGCCTTCGCTGAAGTTTGTCTTTCCGTGGAATTGAACGTAACGTAATCCTTTCTCGAAGTAGGCGTTTTTAGCCACGTAAAGTTCTGCGAGATCATAGACAGGTTTGCCTTTGCGCAGCAATTCGGATTCTAAGAATGAGAGAGTTGCGTAATCCCAGCATGTTCCCACGCTTTGTTGATTCTTCACCGGGGTCGTTTTCAAGTCAACGACGGTTGTAAAGTTGTACCCGGAACGAGGTCCGCCTTTTTGTGCAAACACGGCCGTGCTGATAGAAACAAGCAGGATGACCATGCATAAGAACGAATGTTTTATCATATCTGATTAATTTTGGTATTTTTACTTTGGTGGCGAAGTTAATTAAAATTTTGCATACACTAAAAATAATCTTTTATCTGCAAAACGAATGCTTTGTAGCGGATAATCTATATCTTTACCTCGTTTTTGTGGACGTGGGGAGAAATATACTTAAATATAAATTATTTTATTCATGAAAAAGAGCGTTATATTACTTTTGAGTGTTACCGCATTAGTAACGTCTTGTAAGGATGGAGCTAAGCGGGTGAACAACCCGTTAATGCAGAAGTTTGAAACCCCGTTTCAAGCTCCGCCTTTTGATAAGATAAAACCGGCGGATTACAAGCCGGCTTTCGAGGAAGGTATGAAACAACACAAGGCAGAAATTGAGGCTATCGTGAATAACCCGGAAGAACCGACTTTCGAGAACACGATCGTGGCTCTTGATAAAGCCGGGGAGTTGCTGAATCAGACCTCTGCGATATTCTTCAACCTGTACGAGGCGATGAAGAATGATGAAATGCAACAATTAGCCATGGAAATCAGTCCTGCCGTGACGGCTCACGGGGATGAGATTAACATGAATCCTAAATTGTTTGCCCGGATCAAGGCATTGTACGACAAACGGGAGACTTTGGGATTGGATGCTCTGGCTTTGCGTACGTTGGAACTGTATTACAATGATTTCGTGCGTGGTGGTGCGAATCTGAATGATGCAGATAAGGCTAAGATGATGCAGATTAATGGTGAATTGGCTAAATTGAGTTTGCAATATGGTGATAATCTATTGAAAGAGACAAATGCTTTCACGTTGGTTGTTGATAACGAGAAAGACTTGGCCGGACTTCCGGAAACTTCTATTGCCGCCGCTGCCGCCGAGGCTAAAGACCGGGGAATGGAAGGTAAATGGGTTTTCACGGTTCAAAAACCAAGTATGATTCCTTTCCTGACGTATGCCCAAAATCGTGATTTGCGGGAGAAGCTGTACAAGGGATATTATATGCGTGGGAATAATGACAATGCTAATGATAACAAGGCCGTGTTAGCTAAAATGGTGAATTTGAGAACGGAAAAAGCTAAATTGCTGGGATTTGACACTTATGCCGCTTACGTGGTAGATGTGAACATGGCCAAAACCCCGAAGGCTATCTATGATTTCATGGGACGTGTGTGGGAACCGGCATTGAAAGTTGCCAAACAGGAATTGGCTGAAATGCAGGCTATTGCCACAAAAGAAGGGATGACGTCTAAACTGGAAAGTTGGGATTGGTGGTATTACGCGGAGAAATTGCGGAAACAGAAATATGATCTGGACGAATCCGAGATGGCTCCTTATCTGAAATTGGAAAACGTGCGGGATGGAATGTTTGCGGTTGCCAATAAATTATATGGAATCACCATGCATAAAAGAACGGATATTCCGTTATATCACCCGCAAGTGGAAACTTACGAGGTGAAAGATGTTGACGGAACTTCTCTCGGAATTTTGTATTTGGATTATTACACTCGTGCCAGCAAGTCGGCGGGAGCATGGATGACCGAATTCCGTCATTACACGAAAGTGAACGGACAGGAAGAAATGCCGTTAGTTTCCGTGGTTTATAATTTCTCTCCTGCCGTGGGGGATGCTCCCGTTTTGTTGAGTTGGGATGACACGGAAACGATGTTCCATGAATTCGGACACGCCTTACACGGATTCTTTACTCGTGGCGATTACCAGCGGATTGCGGGTACTATTCCTCACGATATGGTAGAGTTACCTTCACAGGTGATGGAGAATTGGGCGAGCGAACCGGAAGTGTTGAAAATGTATGCAAAACATTACCAGACTGGCGAGACAATGCCGGATGCGTTAATCCAGAAGATTCAGGAGAGCGGACATTTTAATCAGGGATTCGCAACGGTAGAATACGTGGCTGCGGCTTTACTGGATATGGATTGGTACTCTAATACAGAAGTGAAAGATTTTGACGTGAACGCTTTCGAGAAAGTCTCTATGGATAAATACGGTTTGATCAAAGAGATATTACCTCGTTATCGTTCTACGTATTTCTCTCATATTTTTGATGGCGGTTACAGTGCTGGATATTACGTGTATCTCTGGGCCGAAGTGTTGGACGCTGACGCTTTCCAAGCTTTCAAATCTTCCGGGGATATTTATAACAAAGAACTGGCAGCTAAATTTAGAAAATATGTCCTGTCAGAAGGCGGATATGCTGACCCTATGCAGCAGTATATCAAATTCCGTGGTCAGGAACCATCGGAAGATCCTTTGTTGCATAAGAGAGGATTGAAATAACAGGAAAGGGGCTGTCTAAAAAGTTATTTTATTTCCAAAAACTCCTCCGTCACTTCGTGCCACCTCCTCTATAAACAGAGGAGGAGCTGGTGACTCTTTCCGAAGACAGAGAGTATTTCAACTCTCCCTCTGTTTATAGAGGGAGTACCCCGAAGGGGGGAGGGAGTTTGAGAAATGACTTTTTAGACAGTCCCCTTTATAAACTTATTACGATGTGTGTGCGTGTATTTGTTCTTTTGCTTTGTTTATTATCTGTACAGGGTGGAAGACTGTTTGCCGTGGTACGGGGAATTGATTCATTGGCTCGGAATGAAAAATGTGCTGTTGTAACAGGAGTCGTGTATGATGTTCAAGGCGAGACGATAGCCGGAGTCAATATTATTGAGAAAGGAACGATGAACGGGGTAACTACCGATCGGGAAGGGAAATTCTCGCTTGAGGTAGATTTGCATGGAACGTTGATCGTCTCTTTTGTTGGTTATCGAACCCAGATCATCCCGATTGATGGGAGAACCGATTTAGTGATCACGTTGGAGCATGATTATATTCTTTTGGATGACGTGATCGTGACGGCATTGGGATTGCAAAAGAAAGAATCGGCCTTGTCTTACGCTACTGTTCAGGTGAACAAGAATGAGTTAGTCCGGGTGAAAGATCCGAACATGATCGTGGCGTTGATGGGAAAAGTGGCCGGAATGCAAGTGAACCGGAGTTCTTCGGGAATGGGTGGCTCCGTGAAAGTCGTGATGCGGGGAAGTCGATCCGTGGCTGGGAATAATCAACCGTTGTACGTGATTGACGGGGTACCGATGTTAAACGAAAGCAGCGAACAACCTTATACGGCTATCGGGGGAACGGCTGATGCGGGAAATCGGGATGCCGGAGATGGAATTTCTAATTTGAACCCGGAGGATATAGAGAGTATCAGTATCTTGAAAGGAGCCCCGGCTGCGGCCCTTTACGGGACACAGGCTGCCAACGGGGTTATTTTGATTACCACGAAGAAAGGATCGGCCGGGAAACAAGAGGTTTCTTTCACTTCCAGCGTGGTTTTTGATAAGGCGATGATGTTACCGAAGTTGCAGAATCATTACGGGATGAGCGATGAAATCGAGAGTTGGGGAGAGCGAGAGAATATAACCACGGGTAACCCGATACCCTCTTTTTTTCGGACGGGAGTAACAGCGATTCATTCTTTGTCCTTCATGACTGGGAATGAGCGAGTGCAAACTTATTTCTCGTATGCTAATACCACGGGTAAAGGGATTTTGGAGAATCATAAGTTGTCGAAACACAATATTAATTTGCGGGAAACGGCGACATTTTACGAGGGACGTTTGAAAATAGACGGGAATGTGAATCTATTGAGTCAGCACGTGAAAAATCGTCCTGTTCCGGGAGGATTCTACATGAACCCGTTAGTGGGTCTGTATCGTTTTCCCCGGGGAATGGATATAACCGAATATAAAGAACATTTTGAAGTATGGAATGAGGAACGGCATTTGAACGTGCAGAATTGGCATGCCCCGACAGAGGATTTTGAGCAGAATCCATATTGGATACAGGAGCGAATCACGAGCCGGGATCAACGGATACGGGCTATTGCTTCCCTCGCGTTGAACTTGAAAATTACAAATTGTTTTTCAGTTCAGGCCCGTGGAAACGTGGATTACGTGAACGATAAATTCCGTCAAAAATATTATGCTTCGACGGCTCCCGCGCTGGCAGGAAATAACGGGCGTTATATAGATTCCGGGAACGAACAGGTGCAAACGTACGGGGATGTGATTGGAACTTATAAAGGAAAGTTTAATGACTTTTCGCTGGATGTATCTTTAGGGGCCAGTATTAACCGGAAAAAAGTCAATGAACTTCGATACGATTCGAAGACCGCCTCTTTGAAGTTTGCTAATGTGTTTAATATTGCGAACATAAACATGAATACATCTGCCTATATATCAGAGCAGATTGATGCCGTCCGGGAGATGCAGTCATTGTTTGTCACGGCACAAGTAGGGTTTCGAGATTATCTATTTCTGGATGTTTCAGCCCGGAATGACTGGAGTTCTACTTTAGCGTACACGACCAAGGAATCGAGAGGCTTTTTCTATCCGTCCGTTGGTCTTTCATGGTTGGTGAATCGGGTGCTGAAATTACCCGAACAGGTGACGAGTGGTAAGGTGCGGGCCACGTGGAGTAAGGTGGGAAATGACATTCCCTTGTATATCACGAATCCCGTGGCTCACGTTCTGGCCGGTGGGGGAATACAGGCATCGGATGCGGCTCCTTTTGAAGAGATGAAACCGGAGATGAGCTTGTCAATGGAGGTGGGAACGGAATGGAAATTCTTTGGCTCTCGCCTGCACGTTGACTTTACCTATTATCAGACACATACCAAGAATCAGTTTTTCAAATTACCGGCAAAAGATGGCGACGAGTATGCCTATCGTTACGTGAATGCTGGAAATATTCAGAATACAGGTGTCGAGCTGATGATCGAGGGTACTCCGGTTGAGATTGAACATTTCAGTTGGAAGACAGGAATAAATTACGCTTTCAACAAGAACAAAGTGGTTCGTTTGCACGCCGAGTTACCCGTGTTTCAATACGGGCCTTATGGTTTTTCATCCAGTTACGCGATGAAATTGAAGAAAGGCGGGTCTTTCGGGGATATATACGGTAAAGCGTTCAAGCGGGATGCTGACGGGAAAATTCTTTACGAGAAGGATGGAGAACATCAGGGATTGCCGATGATTGAAGGAGATGGGAACACGGTGAAGGTGGGAAATGCCAATCCGGACTTCACGTTGGGATGGACGAACACTTTCTCTTGGAAGGGATTGGTGCTGAGTTTGTTGGTGGATGGTCGGTACGGGGGTAAAGTGTTGTCGCAGACACAGGCCGACATGGATATGTACGGGGTGACAAAAGTCACCGGGGATGCACGGGACAGGGGGTACGTGATGCTGGAAGGAGAGAAGATTACTAACGTGAAAGGGTTCTACAAGTCTATCGTCGGGGGACGTGCCGGGGTGACGGAATATTATATGTATGATGCCACTAATTTCCGTTTGCGGGAGTTGGCTTTGGGCTATACTTTCCCGAAGCGCTGGATGGAAGCGACGAAATTTTTCCGGGATGTTCAGCTGGCTTTTACTGCCCGGAATTTGTTTTTTATATACAAGAAAGCGCCTTTTGACCCGGATCTGATTCTTTCCACGGGGAATGATAACCAAGCGATAGAAGTGTACGGGATGCCCACCACGAGAAGTATGGGATTCAGTTTACGTGTCATGTTTTAATTGGAAGAAAGAATGAGAGGTTTAATCTACATGATAATGGGGTTGATGTTCGTTTCTTGCACGGGACGTTTCAAGGACTTGAACACGGATAATACGGGGATCACGGATGAGGATATGCAAGTCGATCTGAATCACTTAGGCATACCGTTAAACGTGATTCAGCAAGGGATTTATTTTAACTATGATTACGGGAAGGGGAAGAATTGGCCTTATCAGTTGATGCAGAATCTGAGTGCCGATATGTTTAGCGGGTACATGCACGATTACAAACCTCTAAACGGTGGAAGTCATAACTCCGATTATAACCTGCAAGACGGGTGGAACGGGACGTTGTGGGAGAATACCTACGCTTACATCATGCCCCAGATTAAACGACTGGAGGATTCTACCCGGTTAAAATACCCTGCCGTCTATGCTGTCACTGAAATATTGAAAGTGGAAGTGATGCATCGGGTCTCTGATTATTATGGTCCTGTCATTTACACGAGTTTCGGAAATAAAAAAATGATTTACCTGCCGGATTCGCAACAGGATGTTTATTATCGTTTTCTGGATGATTTGAAAACGGCGGTGGAAATACTGGAAAATTACGTGAATTTAGCTGGCTACACACCTGAATTTTCCCGTTTCGACTTGTTATTGGATGGCAAGGTCGAATCGTGGATTCGGTTTGCCAACTCGTTGCGTTTGCGTCTGGCAATCCGGATGGCAATGGCCGATCCGGATAGAGCCCGGCAAGAGTTCGTGGACGCTTTCGCTGATCCCCACGGGATTTTTGAAGAACCCGCGCAACAGGTGGCCGTGACGACAGATGATGAATATAGTAACCCGTTGGGCGAGATTAACCGGGTGTGGGGTGAGGTGTATATGAACGCATCCATGGAATCTATTTTGAATGGTTTTGATGATCCCCGGCGGGAGGCTTTTTTCGAACCTTGTCCCGATGATGTTCTTTTGCAGGATCGGGATGGACGGGATTCGGTTCGAATCCCCTTGAAAGGGCAGTACCGGGGAATCCGTCAAGGAACCATGTTTGCTCACACGCTTTATTCCGCTTTGTCGAAAATATACGTGAATGTCCAGACGAAACCAATTTTGATGACGGCTGCTGAGGTTTGGTTTTTGCGGGCGGAAGCCGCTTTGCGGGGATGGACGACAGAGGACCCCGGAATTTGTTACGAACAGGGCATCCGGTGTTCATTCTCCCAGTGGCAGGTGCCCGGTGTGGAAACTTACTTGCAGAGTGATTGTCGGGCGGCTGATTTCGAGGATGCCTTTACCCCCGGGAATAATATCAAGGCTCGTTGTCTGGTTACTCCCCGTTGGGATGATGCCGCCTCTGACGAGATGAAACTGGAACGGATTATCACGCAAAAATGGCTGGCTGTTTTCCCGGAGGGTTGCGAGGCATGGGCAGAACAACGAAGGACAGGTTATCCGAGATTATTCCCCGTGCGGTATAATAATAGTCGTAACGGGTGTGTTGACACGGAAAAGATGATTCGTCGTCTGAGTTATCCCTCTTCTATCTTTGATAGCGATAACGGGCAATACGAGATGTTGGTCGATGCCTTGGGAGGCCCGGATCATGCCGGAACTCCTTTGTGGTGGGATACAGGACGGAATTTTTAGCCACCTTGTTTATTACGGCAAGAGAAAAAGATATAAAATTTTAAGCCATAAAATCGAAACTTTATCGAGTTCCTTTCGTTTCTATAAGTGTTGAAAACGAAATAAAAACGAACTTTTAAATATTTATAGTTATGATGAAAGGAAATATCGGTTTAGATGCTGCAATGATTAAATCCAGCAAAACCATTTTGAATAACCTGTTGGCCGATCACTTTGTTTTACTCGCTAAAACTTGGAATTACCACTGGAATATGAAGGGCCCGAGTTTCAGGTCTTATCACACTTTTTTGGAAGATCTTTATAACGGTTTGATTGAAGATATAGATAGCATTGCCGAGCGTGTTCGTGATTTGGACGAACGTCCTATCGGTTCTTTGAAGGGATGTTTGGAACATAATCGTATCAAAGAACATGATGATGAAAAACCGCTTCCCGATGCAAAGGGTATGCTGGCAGCTTTGCTGGACGATAATGCCGAGGTGATTCGACAAATTCGTACCGATTTGGAAACCATGGAGAAAGAAGGATCAAAGGACTTCGGGACATCCAATTTCTTGGAGGATATGATCGAGAAGAAAGAAAAAGTAACTTGGATGATCCGAGCCCATTTGGAATAGGGATAGATTTTTTTGTTATTAGTGAATGGAAAAAACTTTCGTGCGGCAAGTAGAGATACTGTTGTTGCGAAAGTTTTTCTTGTTTTTGTTTACAAACCGTTTTGTTTAAGAACCTCTTGTAGTTCTTGGTTCGAAATATTTTCTCGTTCAGATTTATCGTAAATGAAATGTAAGCCGATTTGTTTTTCTGTTTGGGAGAGGGCTATAATTACGGTTATAACTCTAGCACCTCCGCTTTTACCTTTTCCTTTGGATTTAATGGG
>UMBE01032045.1_pt1 | contig 14489 bp, 9 predicted proteins | sample 1963881 | NCBI WGS metagenome assembly UMBE01 (sample SAMEA4835933, study PRJEB28245) | human gut metagenome | biome: gut microbiome; material: fecal sample | place: Denmark | collected 2008 | reverse complement strand
AAAGTTAGATTTTTTAGGTCTAACTTTTGGGGGTCGGGTCAAACGCTTAGGCTTAATTATATTTTTGCTATTATTATACCTCATATTTGAGAGCGGTTTTTAGGTTAATTCAAATATATGTCAACTGTAATTGACAATTTGTTCAAGGGAAAAGAGAAGTGTGCCACTTGATTTTGTATCGGCTGTTATCTTTTCATCAAAACCGTTTTCAGAGAACAATGCATAATAAAACTGTGTCTTTTCCTTCAATGGCGTTAATTTTGCAAGTGTGTCTAGATATTCTGCATAGGTAAATGCTTCTTTTTTGAATTTGCATTCCCCAACTAAATAATTTTCTGCTTTTTGGTCGATACATAAAATATCTATTTCAGTTTCTCCGATTCTAAGTCCGTTTGCTGTGTTTTTATCCCTTATTGTTGTCTTTCCTGTCCACCGTCCCATTTTGGAATATCGGAACGGCAGTTCGTTATTTTTCTGCATTTTCCGAACAAACTCACGGCATACATCTTCAAATGCGACTGATGCAAATTTATGGAGTTCGGGCTTTACAATATATTCGTAAACGCCGTCAACATCGCCGTCCTCAAGCTGTGAAAAATTTGCAAAACCGAATGCATACCAGAATCGGAAGAAGTTATCTGTTAATTTATATGTTCCTCTGTTACCGTTTGCCTGTTCTTTTATCTTTGCATCAACAGAAAATTCTCGTTCCACAATGCCGAGTTCAATCAGATTTTTTAAATAAACGCTTGTTTTGGAAGTATCCTCAATGAGTGACTTTTGACTGATATTGTTTAAAGTTGTATTTCCAAGTGCTACCGCTTCAATGATAGAGTTATATACAGGCGTTTCCCGAAGTTCCTGATGAAGAAGAAAATCAACCTCGCTGTATAGAACACAACCTTTGGTCAAAATGTTTTGTTTAATATTTTCTTCAATAGTTAGTTTCGGATTCCATTGCCTTAAATAGTGGGGAATACCGCCAAGAACAGAATAAGCAATAACTTTGTCCCGTTCGGAATATGCGGTAAAGAATTTAGCTGCATCGTAAAATCCCATTTCTTTCATTTTAAAAATTCCGGTAGCACGACCGTAGAGCGGATTTTTTTCGGCAAGAATTTCCTTTTCAATAAAACTCATTGCACTGCCGCACAAAACAATCATAACATTTGAATCCCGAAGTTGTGTATCCCACAAATTTTGCAGAATAGAAGGAATGCTCTTGTTTCCTTTGCACATATACGGGAATTCATCTATGATAAAGAGTTTCTTTTTATCCCCATACGGCAAATCGAGAACAGCGCCGAAAGCTTTTTCCCAATCGGAAAATTCGGTAATGTAATTTTTTGCAGGAATGTTTTCTTTTAATATTTGTTTTGAAAATTTTTGAAGTTGCACCCTGTCGGTTGTCTGAGTACAGGAAAAGAATACATGTGGTTTTTCTTTGCAAAATTCTCTTAAGGTTTCCGTTTTGCCGACACGCCGTCTGCCATACAAAACTACAAGCTGTCCGCCATCTGAATTGTATTTATCGTTCAGAAATTTTAGCTCGGTTTCTCTGCCTATAAACATAAAAACACCTCTTATGCTATCTAATCTTGATTTACTAAATCGTGATTTGGTATTATTATACCCAAGAACAAATGTAAAATCAATAGATTTTGCAAAAACAATAAAAATTTTCGAAATACGCCGTTATATAAATTGTGGTAAACCTTTAAAGATTTTTATAAGACATAAAAAAGACCTTGCAGAGTAAAATCTGCAAGGTCAAATTTATATCAGGAATAAACTTGTATTAAGTTACCTGTCAATATATCCTGTGTGGATTACTTGTTTGCGATAGCAGCCTGAGCAGCAGCAAGACGAGCAATCGGAACACGGAACGGTGAACATGATACATAGTCAAGACCGATCTTGTGGCAGAACTCAACAGAAGAAGGATCGCCGCCGTGCTCACCGCAGATACCAACATGGAGCTTGTTGTTTACAGGCTTACCGAGTTTGATAGCTGTTTCCATGAGCTTGCCAACGCCTGTCTGGTCAAGCTTAGCGAACGGATCGTTCTCGAAGATCTTAGCATCATAGTAAGCGTTGAGGAACTTACCTGCGTCATCTCTTGAGAAGCCGTATGTCATCTGTGTAAGGTCGTTAGTACCGAAGCAGAAGAAGTCAGCTTCCTTAGCAATCTCATCAGCTGTAAGAGCAGCTCTTGGGATTTCGATCATTGTACCAACTTCGTACTTGAGGTCGATGCCTGCAGCAGCAATTTCAGCGTCAGCTGTTTCAACAACAACCTTCTTAACGAACTTGAGTTCCTTAACATCGCATACGAGCGGAATCATGATTTCAGGCTCAACTGTCCAGTCTGCGTGTGCCTTCTGAACATTGATAGCAGCACGGATAACTGCCTTTGTCTGCATCTTTGCAATTTCAGGATATGTTACTGCAAGACGGCAACCACGGTGACCCATCATTGGGTTGAACTCGTGGAGTGAAGCGATGATTGTCTTAATGTCTTCAACGCTCTTACCCTGAGCAGCTGCGAGCTTTTCGATGTCAGCTTCCTCTGTAGGAACGAACTCGTGAAGCGGCGGATCAAGGAATCTGATTGTTACAGGATTGCCTTCGAGTGCCTCATAAAGGGCCTCAAAGTCGCCCTGCTGATAAGGAAGAATCTTGTTAAGAGCAGCTTCTCTTTCTTCAACTGTATCTGAGCAGATCATCTCTCTGAATGCAGCGATTCTGTCCTCTTCAAAGAACATATGCTCTGTACGGCAAAGACCGATACCTTCAGCACCGAGCTCACGAGCCTTCTTAGCGTCAGCAGGTGTATCAGCGTTTGTTCTAACCTTAAGAGTTCTGTACTTGTCAGCCCAAGCCATGATTCTGCCGAACTCACCTGCAATTGTAGCGTCAACTGTTGGGATAACGCCGTCGTAGATGTTACCTGTAGAACCGTCGATTGAAATGTAGTCACCCTCGTGGAATTCCTTGCCAGCGAGTGTGAACTTCTTGTTAGCCTCGTCCATTGCGATGTCGCCGCAACCTGATACACAGCATGTACCCATACCACGAGCAACAACGGCAGCGTGTGATGTCATACCGCCGCGAACTGTGAGGATACCCTGTGAAGCCTTCATACCTGTGATGTCTTCAGGTGAAGTTTCAAGACGAACGAGAACAACCTTTTCGCCTTTAGCGTTCCAGTTTTCAGCATCTTCGGCTGTGAATACGATCTTACCGCAAGCAGCACCGGGAGAAGCGCCGAGGCCCTTACCGATTGGTGTAGCAGCCTTAAGAGCAGCAGCATCGAACTGTGGGTGAAGAAGTGTGTCAAGGTTACGAGGATCGATCATTGCAACAGCTTCTTCTTCTGTTCTCATGCCCTCGTCAACGAGGTCACAAGCAATTTTAAGAGCAGCCTGAGCTGTTCTCTTACCGTTTCTTGTCTGGAGCATATAGAGCTTCTTGTTTTCAACAGTGAACTCCATGTCCTGCATATCTCTGTAGTGGTTTTCGAGTGTCTGACAAACATTCTGGAACTGCTCGAAAGCTTCCGGGAACTCTTCAGCCATCTTAGCGATTGGCATAGGAGTACGAACACCTGCAACTACGTCTTCGCCCTGTGCGTTGATGAGGAACTCACCCATGAGCTTCTTCTCACCTGTAGCAGGATCTCTTGTAAATGCAACACCTGTACCGCAATCGTCACCCATGTTACCGAATGCCATTGACTGTACGTTAACGGCAGTACCCCATGAATAAGGGATATCGTTGTCACGACGGTAAACGTTTGCACGAGGGTTGTCCCATGAACGGAATACAGCCTTAACTGCGCCCATGAGCTGTTCCTTAGGATCGTCAGGGAAGTCCTGACCGATTTTCTCTTTGTATTCAGCCTTAAACTGGCCTGCAAGCTCCTTAAGATCGTCAGCTGTAAGCTCTACGTCATAAGTAACGCCTCTCTCAGCCTTCATCTTGTCGATGAGCTCTTCAAAATATTTCTTACCTACTTCCATAACTACATCGGAATACATCTGAATGAATCTTCTGTAGCAGTCCCAAGCCCAACGAGGGTTGTTTGATTTCTTAGCGATAACTTCAACAACATCTTCGTTAAGACCGAGGTTAAGGATTGTATCCATCATACCCGGCATTGAAGCACGAGCACCTGAACGAACTGAAACGAGGAGGGGGTTCTCCTTGTCGCCAAACTTCTTGCCTGTGATCTCTTCCATCTTCTCGATGTACTCGTTGATCTGAGCCTGAATTTCAGCGTTGATTTCTCTGCCGTCCTCATAATACTGAGTACAAGCTTCTGTTGTAATTGTGAAGCCCTGTGGTACAGGAAGTCCAAGACCTGTCATTTCTGCAAGGTTGGCACCCTTACCGCCGAGGAGCTCACGCATGTTAGCATTACCTTCTGTAAAAAGGTAAACCCATTTGTTTGCCATAACTGGTAATCCTCCTAAAAATAAATTAAGATATACGGCTGTGGCAGACTTACCCCTTGGTAAAACCTGCCTGCTTGTATAAGCCTATCGAATATTATAACAAACTTTGGTCAAAATAGCTATATTTTTTTCAAACTTTTTTCTTATAAAAAACAGGTTTTATTTTCGACAATATTGTATAAATCGTTTAAAATGCCTTTTTTTGCCCGATTTTTGTAATTTTCTCTTGAAATTTGTGATTTTTGTGAGATAATATTATGGTATGAACGAGTGCCTTGTGACAGGACTGTCTGCATCTTTGTTGTTTTGTCACAGATAAAAGGAGAAAAAATGAAGAATTGTGCCGTTATCCTCGCAGGCGGCGAGGGCAAAAGAATGAAATCCGACAAACCGAAAACATTGTCGGAGGTGCTCGGCAGACCGATGCTCTGCTGGGTTATGTCGGCTTTAAGGAAAGCCGGTATTGATGACATCTGTGTTGTTAAGGGCTTTAAAAAAGAGTGTGTCGAAGAGTATCTTTCAACCCTCGATTTTTCCGTTGAAAGCGTGTTTCAGGCTGAAAGACTCGGAACAGGTCACGCTGTGATGATGGCAAAGGATTTCCTTAAAAAGCACAGCGGCAATGTTGTTATTCTCAACGGCGACGCTCCGTTTATGGACAGCAAGACTATTGAGGATTCTTTAAAGGCTCACATCGAAAACGGTTGTGCCGCAACGGTTATTTCCGCAAAGGTTGACGATCCGACAGGTTACGGCAGAATTGTCCGTGACGAAAACGGAAATCTGCGTGCAATTGTTGAGCAGAAAGACGCCGATGAGGAAACTCTCAAAATAAATGAAGTAAACTCGGGCGGTTTCTGGTTTGATTGTCAGCTTCTTCTTTCGGTTCTTGACAGAATCAAGTCGGATAACAGCGCAAAGGAATATTATCTTCCCGATGCAATCAAGCTTTTGCTTGAGGACGGAAGAAAGGTCGGAGCATTCACGGCTCAGTGCAGTGATACGGTTCTGGGTGCAAACGATCCGGCTCAGCTTGAACAGCTTAACGAAATTGCAAGGGCAAAGGGTTACAGCTGTTAATTGTTCGGTTAATCATTGGTAAACATATACTACACACATTAAAATTCAAAGGAGTTATTGCAATGAATTTTCACGGTAAGGACATTAAAATTTTCACCGGCAGTTCAAATGTTGATGTAGCTCAGGGAATTGCAGGCTGTCTCGGTCTGCCGCTTGGTAAGAGTGACTGTACACAGTTCTCAGACGGCGAAATCTCTGTTTCTCTTCACGAATCTGTTCGTGGCAGCGACTGCTTTATTGTTCAGTCAACCTGTGCTCCCGTCAACGACAATCTTATGGAAATGCTCATAATGATTGATGCCATGAAGCGTGCATCTGCTGCAAGAATCACAGTTGTTATGCCATACTTCGGCTATGCAAGACAGGACAGAAAAGCTAAGGCAAGAGATCCGATCTCGGCTAAGCTTTGTGCAGACATCATCACCTGTGCAGGTGCTGACCGTGTGCTTACAATGGATCTTCACGCAAATCAGATTCAGGGCTTCTTCAACATTCCTGTTGACCACCTTCAGGGTGCGTCACTTCTCGCAAACCATATGAGAGAGAAAATCGGTGGCAACAATGATGATTATATCGTTGTTTCTCCTGACCTCGGTTCTGTAACTCGTTCAAGAAACTTTGCTTCAAAAATCGGCACAGGTCTTGCTATTATCGACAAGAGAAGACCAAAGGCTAATGTTTGTGAAGTTATGAACATCATCGGTGACGCTAGGGGTAAGAAAGTTATCCTCGTTGACGATATGATCGACACAGCAGGTACTCTCTGCAATGCCGCTAACGCTATTGTTGAAAAGGGCGGTGCAACAGAGGTTTACGCTTGCGCTACTCATGCAGTTCTTTCAGGTCCTGCAATCGAGAGAATCCAGAACAGCGCAATCAAAGAAGTTGTTCTTCTTGACACAATTCCTGTTCCGAAGGAAAAGATGATTGACAAGTTCACAATTCTTCCTGTTGCTCCTACATTTGCAGAGGCTATCGCAAGAATCTACAACGACAAGCCGTTCACAGCCGCTTTCGGTTGATAGGCGAACAATTTAATTATGTAATTAAACAGGCGGGTTTTAACTAACCCGCCATTTCGCTGTTTTACTGCAAATTTTTCAGGAATAAAACGGTACAATATGTGAGGGTGATTTAATTTTGTTTGGTATAGTTTACGGCTCCGATTCAGATAACAAAATAATGAACAGCTTTGTCGATGAGTACGAATTGTGGTGCAATGAGGGCAAAAATCCGGATATTGCGTCAATCGACCTCGACTTTGCGCTTGACCTACAGAAGAAAAGACTTGACGAAAAGGGTGTAAAGATTCAGACCGCTTTTACCGATAAGGAAACGGTGAAGAATGAAGTCCCCGTAAATGCTTGTACTGCCTACGATATGGGCGAATGTAAGAGTAACGTTGCGTCAAAGACATATGAGGTTACGGAGAAATACTTTAAAGACGGAAAGAAAAAGAAAAAAATCAAGGACAGATTTTTCTTTTACACAATGATTACAAGGCTTGAAAACCGAAATTCCGAGGTTGCGTGTTCGTGTCCGAACTGCGGTGCGGTAAGCAGTGTAAGAGAGCTTCTCAACGGTTGTAAAAACTGCAAAACTCGCTTTATTATGGACGATTTGTTCCCGAAGGTTACAAACTTCTACTTTGTAAAAACCTATTCGCTTGCGAACAAGTCAACGAAAAAGGTGCTTGCTCCGTACCTTCTCGGCGGAATTGTCGCCGTTGCGGCATTTACGGTATGGGTGGTTGTAAAGGACGGAACTTTTGATCCCGCAACCGCAAATATGGTCTATGAAATCGGCATAAGAGCAATCCCCGTACTGCTCGGCGGACTTTTGGCGGGGTACCTTGCATGGGCATTAAAAACGCTTTTCGGACTTTTTGTCGGTGCGGCAAAGAGCATTCCGATGATAGGTCCGCACTTCAATTGCCAGAAAAGACTTCCGTGGCTTATGAAAGAGGTTAATCCCAACTTCTCATATGAATACTTTATCGGCAAGGTGCTTGCTCTGCTCAAGATTATGATTTTCAGCGATGATTACACAAACCTCGCAGTCTATGAGGGCAATCCGATGAAAAATCCTTTCGGAGATATTGTTGACATCAAGTACAGAGGAGTGTCAAAGCTTAATTCATTCAATGTCACAAACGGCTGTTGCTATGTTGATATGACCGTTTACGCAACGACCGTGAAAAACAAAAATTCTTCATTTAGGATTAAAAACGAAAAGTTCAGACTTACCGTTTGCAGAAGTGTGAACGCCATGGATGACGGAGTTTTCACAATGAAAAAAGTAACCTGTAAAAGCTGCGGCGCAAGCTTTGATGCAACAAGAGAACGCAACTGCCCGTATTGCGGAAATCCTTATCATCTCGGCAACGATGACTGGGTTGTTGTAAGCTTCGGAAAAGGTTAATTTAAATTTCAGAATACATATAATATAAATAAGAGGAAAACGGATATGTTCGGAAAAAACAAATCAACGGGTTCAATCGAGTACATTGTAGTGGGACTCGGCAACCCCGACAGAAAATACGAAAACACTCGTCACAACGCAGGCTGGCTTGCAATTGACCGCATTGCCGACAAGCTCGGTTGTGATGTGAACAAAATAAAATACAAAAGCTTTATCGGCACTTGCACTGTAAACGGCGCAAAAGTTATGCTGATGAAACCCACAACATATATGAACAACAGCGGTCAGGCAGTTGTTGAGGCAATGAACTTCTACAAAATCCCACCCGAAAATGTCATTGTAATTTTTGATGACATTTCGCTTGATGTCGGAAAAATGCGTATCCGTTCAAAGGGCAGTGACGGCGGTCAAAGGGGAATGCGCAGTATCATCTATCTCAGCGGAAGCGATAAATTCCCCCGCATCAAGGTTGGCATAGGCGCAAAGCCAAATCCCGACTGGGACCTTGCCGACTGGGTGCTTTCAAAGTTCACTCCCGATGAAATGAAAAAGCTTGATGAAATTTTTGACAATGCCGAAAAAGCAATCGAGCTTATTATTGACGGCAAAACCGACCGTGCTATGAATTTGTTCAACTGAAAAGGGACAAAGAAATGAATAATCTCAACTTTCTTGTTGATGTCCTCAAAGAGTCACCCGTTTTCAAAACGCTTGAAAAGAATGTCAAGCCGGGCAGAACGGTCTGTGCTTCGGGACTTTCAACAATTAACAAATCAAATATTATCTATGCGCTGTGCCGCCTCAAGGGCGTCACGGCATTTTGTCTTGCCTCCGATGAAAAAGAGGCGCAAACTCTGTGCAACGACCTTTCGTGCATGGGACTTCGTGCCTATGTTTATCCCGTGCGTGACTTCAACTTTCTCGACTTTCAGAGCCGTTCGCACGAGTACGAGCACGCAAGACTTAAAGTTTTGCTCAAGCTTCTCAACCACGAATGTGATGTTGCAATTGCGTGTGTTGATGCGGCGGCACAGCTTACCGTTCCGAGAAATGTGCTTGAACAGTCGGTTATTGAATTTGAAGAGGGCAGGGAGCTCTCGCTTGAAAAGGCGACAAAGGCGCTTACTCTGCTCGGCTACGAACGCTTTGATGCGGTAGAGGGCAGCGGTCAGTTTTCGCTGAGAGGCGGTATTCTCGACTTCTTTATGCCCGACAGCGACTATCCCGTGAGATGTGAATTTTGGGGCGATGAAATTACCGACCTCAGCTATTTTGACATTGAAACACAGAGAAGATTTAAAAAGGCTGACAAAATTACGCTTTCGCCCTCAACCGAAATCGTAATTGAGGACAGAGCCGCCCTTGCCGATAAAATTGAACACAAGGCAAAGCTCCTCCGTTCCAAGAACAGCGCCAAAGCCAAGGAAAAACTTTTTTCAGAGGCAGAGCTTATCCGCAGCGGTGCAATGATTGCCAATGCGGACAAATTTATCAATCAGATTTACGATAAACCCGAGTCGCTTTTTGATTATCTCGACAGAAACACCCTCGTTTTTGCGTCTGAATTTACTGCAATTCAGGAACGGGGAAAGTCAATGGACTTTATCAGCAATGAAACCCTTATGCAAGGCTTTGAGGACGGAACTCTTTGCAGAGGTTTTGACCGCTTTGCGCTCACATTCAACGAATGTACCGAGTTTTTGCAAAGTCACGGAACAATCGTGCTTGAAAACTTTGTTCACGGAAGTATGCCTATCAAGCTGTCGGAAATCATCAGCTTTTCAACAAAACAGCTCTCGGCATGGGGCGGTTCGTATAAACAGCTAAAAGAAGATGTTGACGGACTTTTTACCCCCGAAAGCAAGGGCGTTATATTTGCAGGAACAGAAAGAGCCGCCAAAAATCTTTGTGACACCTTTAACGCAGACGGCATAAACGCTGTTTACAGCGAGGGTGCGGATAAGATTTCAAAGGGCGAACTGCTTGTTATGCAGGGGGCATTGAGTGCGGGCTTTGAGTATCCGTCACAAAAGTTTTTTGCAATAACCTACAGTCAGGTTTCGTACCGTCCCGAAAAGTCCAAAAAGAAGAAGAAAAAGACGGGACAGGAAATTTACAGCCTTTCAGAACTTGCCCCCGGTGATTATGTTGTACACAATGTTCACGGTATCGGTGTGTTCGGCGGTATAAGAAAAATTGATACTCACGGAGTTATAAAGGACTATATCAAGATTGACTACGCAAAGGGCGATGTGCTTTATGTGCCTGTCACACAGCTTGATATGGTTGCAAAATATATAGGTCCGAAAGAGGATTCAAGGGTTAAGCTTAACCGACTCGGTTCGGGCGACTGGCAAAAGGCAAAGGCAAGGGTTAAAACCTCTGTCAAGGACATTGCCAAGGAGCTTATCGAGCTTTACTCACAGCGTATGAAAGCCAAGGGCTATGCCTTTTCGGCAGATAACGAGTGGCAGAGAGATTTTGAACTCAGCTTTGAATATGACGAAACTCCCGACCAGCTGCGTTGTTGTGAGGAAATCAAGCATGACATGATGCGTTCGTCGCCGATGGACAGACTTCTCTGCGGTGATGTCGGATTCGGCAAAACAGAGGTTGCACTCCGTGCCGCATTTAAGTGTATTGCAGATTCAAAGCAATGCGCATTGCTCTGCCCCACAACAATTCTCGCATGGCAGCATTATCAGACGGTAATCAAGCGTTTTGAGGGCTATCCCGTTCGTGTGGAACTGCTTTCAAGATTCCGTACAGCAAAACAGCAGAAAGAAATTCTCCAAAAGCTAAAGCGAGGAGAAATTGATATGATTGTCGGAACTCACAGACTTGTGCAGAAGGATGTTGAATTCCGTGACCTCGGACTTGCAATCATAGATGAGGAACAGCGTTTCGGTGTTGCCCAAAAGGAGAGGTTCAAGGAACTGTGCAAAAATGTCGATGTGCTTACGCTCTCGGCTACTCCTATTCCGAGAACCCTCAATATGGCAATGAGCGGTCTGCGTGATATGAGCGTTATCGAAGAAGCACCGACAAACCGTCAGCCTGTTCAGACCTATGTGCTTGAACACGATGATGCGGTTATCAACGAGGCAATCCGCCGTGAGCTCCGCCGTGGCGGTCAGGTGTTCTATCTTCACAACAATGTTGAAACAATTTCTTCATGTGCCGCAAAAATTCAGGAGGCTGTTCCCGAGGCAAAAATCGCAATCGGTCACGGCAAAATGAAAGAGGGCGAACTCAGCGAAGTTTGGCGACAGATGCTTGAACAGGAGATTGATGTGCTTGTCTGCACGACAATTATCGAAACGGGTGTCGATTTGCCGAATGCCAACACCCTTATTATAGAAAATGCCGACTGTATGGGACTTTCGCAGTTGCATCAGCTCAGAGGCCGTGTGGGCAGAAGTTCACGAAGGGCATATGCCTACTTTACCTTCAGACGGAACAAGGTTCTCACGGAGATTCAGCAGAAAAGGCTTGCCGCAATCAGGGAATTTACAGAATTCGGCAGCGGCTTCCGCATTGCAATGCGTGACCTTGAACTGCGAGGTGCGGGCAATATTATGGGCGCACAGCAGCACGGGCATATGGAATCGGTCGGTTACGATATGTACCTCAAGCTTCTTGATGAGGCAGTAAGCGAGGAAAAGGGCGAGCAGAATGTCACAAAAGACCTCGACTGTCTTATTGATATTTCGGTTGACGCTCATATTCCCGAAAGCTATGTTGAAAGTCTTACACTTCGTCTTGATGTTTACCGCAGAATTGCCGATATCCGCAGTAACGAGGACGCAGACGATGTTATTGACGAGTTGCAGGACAGATTCGGCAAGATTCCGAACTCGGTTCTCGGACTTATCGACATTGCCCTTGTGCGTAACAAGGCTTACTCAACGGGCATTTACGAAATCAGACAGAACGGCACAACGCTCATGCTCTTTGTAAACGAACTCAAATCCCCTCAGGTTGCCGACTTGCTCATTGCTTTGGGCGGAAAGGCAAAGCTTGTTGCCGGAGCAAAACCGTGCGTTGCGGTTGAGTGTAAAAACGGTTCCGCTCCGCTTGAAATCCTCACCAAAATTTTCGGTGTGCAGTAATTTAACGGTATAAAGCCGTAATTTGTTAAGAAAAAACCTCCCGAAACTACAAAAATGCTGTTTTTCGGTGGAAATTCTCAACAAAATTTTATAAAAATGTAGACAATGACGATTTTTTTGTGTATAATCGTAAGGTACATTATCCTGTGAAAGTGTGTTTGCAGGACACTTTGCATTTAATTTTTCAGAAGGACGGTAAAAAACTATGAAGCCTAATATCAAGGTTGGTTCATTTTTACTTGCAATTGTTATGATGTTCTCAGTTTTTGCAATTGCAGGTTGTACACCCACAACTCTTAACAAAGAATGGTCGTATAAGACAAGCGACAACGAGCTTGCCATCGGCGTTTATATCTACTCACTCAATGCAGCTTACAGTCAGGCTGAGTCATATGCTAAAAAGCTTGACGATTATGATTCGACATCTGACAAGTGGCTTGATGAAAAAATCAAGGACGATGACGGCAACGAGCAGGTTGCAAGAGAGTGGATTAAAGATCAGGCTAAGAAAATGTGCCTCAGCTACCTCGTAGTTGACGAACAGCTTAAAAAGGAAAATGTAAACATCGGTCAGGCAACTCTTGACTCCGCAACAAGTCAGGCTGAATCATACTGGAATGTCGGTCCGTATGCGTCACAGGGTTATGTAATGCCGATGAAGAAGCAGTATGAAAAGTACGGTGTTTCACTCGACAGCTTTGCATACTGCACAACTATCTACAACACAAAGTATGAGGCTCTCTTCAAAGCAGTTTACGGCAAGGGCGGTTCAAAGGAAGTTTCCGACACCGACCTTACAAAGTATTTCAAGGAAAACTATACGGACTACTCATATCTTCCCGTGAACCTTTATACATCAACAAAAGATGAGGCAGGTTCATCAAAGAATGTTGCAATGAGCGACAAGGAAATCAAGAAGGTTGAGGATCAGCTTAACGGCTACAAGAATGACCTTAACAAGGGCGGTTCTTTTGATGATGTTATTGCATCATACAAGAAGTCAAGCGGTTCGGGAACAGATTCTTCTGTTTCAAAGGTAGAAGTTCTCGACAAGAGCTCAATCGGTGACGAGCTTAAAGAGGCTATCGGCAAGCTTAAAACAGGCAAGGCTGAAACTCTCAAGGTCGGCAGCGGCGACAGCGCAATCTACTATCTCGTTTATAAGAAAGACGTCAGCAAGGATGTTGACAGCTATATCGGCAACGAATCAAACAGAGCCGGTGTACTTGCGTCAATGAAGTCAGACGAATTTTCAAAGTACATTGACAGTCTTGCAGAGAAACTCAAGTATGAAGAAAACACTTCGGTTATTGACAAGTATAAGCCCGAACTCTTCTTCGTTGCGGTTGAGCCTACAACATCGGCGTCAACAACATCGGCATCCGATAAAAGCTCAAAATAATTGATATCGGACATACAACAGACGCATTTTCAGATTATTCTGAAGAAAGGGGCTTTTATGAAAAAACATTCAAAGCTTTGCGCAATTTTTCTGACGGCACTTTTGAGCATTTCTGCTGTGAGCTTTTCCGTATCGGCAGTCGGTGAGGAGGTTGATCCCGGCGGAGATTCAAGCGTTATTGTTGATCCCGTAGAGCCGGAGCCTGAGCCCGAACCGGAACCATCACCGGAACCATCACCGGAGCCTGAGCCGGAGCCACAGCCACAGCCCGATCCTGTGTATCCGGACTCGTCGGACAGTTCATCATATGTAGATCCCGGCTATTCGTCAAGTGATTCGTCATATGACAACAACTATAACTATGACAGTAGCTATGACTACAACAATAACAGTTATGACAATAATTACAGCAGCAGTCAGACTTACTACTACTCTGAGCCGTCATATGTAGGCGGCGGTCAGTCCTATGTTGCTCCGTCAAATACTGCTCCGTCAGCGTCGCTCATCAAGTCTGACGATAACATTGACGAAAAAACACTTTCAAGCAACGACTGGTCGGATATCGCAAAAAATCTTAAAAATACCGACACATCGAGTTCTGACGGTGATGACTTTAACTTCATCAAGAACAATAACAGCAAGGGTGACAACGGTCATTGGATGTTCTATGTTTCACTCGTTTTACTCTCACTCGGTGTTGCAGGCATTGTGTACTTTGTAATTTCAACTGTTCTCAACAGAAAGAAGAGAGTCACAGTCGGCGGCAGAAGTAACGCTCCAAAGAGCAAATCTGCACAGCCACAGCGTTACAGCAGTAACGATGATTATGCCGATGATTACTCATCTTCAGGCAGAAAGTCCGAAAGACGCAGTAAGTACGATACTGCCGAAATTCAGCTTCCAAAGAACAACCAAAAGGGCGGAAGAAGATACAAGTAATTAAATAACTTTATAAAACAAAAGCAGTTCCAAAATGTGGTGACCCCCAAAAGTTAGATTTGAAAGCGTAGTGGCTTT
>UMBE01046729.1_pt1 | contig 14527 bp, 10 predicted proteins | sample 1963881 | NCBI WGS metagenome assembly UMBE01 (sample SAMEA4835933, study PRJEB28245) | human gut metagenome | biome: gut microbiome; material: fecal sample | place: Denmark | collected 2008 | reverse complement strand
TTATTAAATAATACTTTTGATTCTCAGAAACGAAAATAATTTCATTTTGATATTAAAGAAAGTAACTTAAAACCCAAATACACATATGAGTTATCTTAAATTTGACAAAACAGTAATGATAAACCTGGAAGAGTCGCTGACTCGTGAGGTGCTTCGAACCAACCGTTTGGGAGCCTATCACTGCACTACTGTTGTTGATTGTAATACCAGGAAATACCACGGACTACTCGTTATGCCTGTGCCTGCGATTGATGATGACAACCATGTGTTACTGTCTTCTTTTGATGAGACGGTAATTCAACATGGTGCCGAATTTAATCTTGGGTTGCATAAATATGCAGGCGATAATTTCAGCCCCAAGGGACATAAGTACATCCGCGAGTATAGCTCAGAGACAGTACCTCGTACGCTTTACCGTGTAGGAGGTGTGATCTTCTCGAAAGAGAAAGTGTTTTCCATGTACGAGAATCGTATCATGATCAAGTACACGTTGGAAGATGCTCATTCCGCTACGACCTTACGTTTCCGTCCTTTCCTTGCTTTCCGTAGCGTGAAGAACTTAACGCAAGCCAATGGTAACGTGAACCAATCTTACGAGGAAGTCACAAACGGAATCAAGACATGTATGTATCCCGGTTATCCGGAACTGTATATGCAATTTAACAAGAAAGTTAAATTTGTGTATGAGCCGTATTGGTACAATGGCATCGAGTATCCGAAAGAACAAGAGAGGGGATATCCTTATCAGGAGGATTTGTATGTTCCCGGATATTTCGAGGTCCCTATCAAAAAAGGGGAGACTATTATTTTCAGCGCTGGCGATAGTGCAGTGGCAACTACCCGCTTGAAGGCACTGTATGAGAATGAGGTCGTAGCTCGTACGCCTCGTACTAGCTTCTTCAATTGCTTGAAGAATTCCGCTCAGCAATTTTATTTTCGTCCCAAGGAAGACGACGCTTATCTATTAGCGGGCTATCCATGGTTTAAAGTACGTGCGAGAGATTTGTTCGTAGCTCTTCCGGGTAGTACGTTGTCTATCGATGATCCGGTTCGTTTTGAGAAGATCATGCATACGGCGATGCCGGCGATGCGGGCGTATATGGCGAATGGGCGTTTCGATGCGGTGATTCGTGAGATCGAGCATCCGGATGTCTTTTTATGGGCGATCTGGGCGATCCAACAGTATGCTAAACATGAGGGCGTTGAAAAGGCACGTGAGCTATACAGCGATTTCGTGAAAGAAGTTATCGATTATATACGGGACCAGAAACATCCCGATATGAAATTGATGGAGAATGGTTTACTTTTCGCTAATGGAAAAGATAAGGCGATTACTTGGATGAATTCTACCGTAAACGGAAAACCTGTCGTAACTCGTTCCGGTTATATAGTGGAATTTAACGCTCTTTGGTATAATGCTCTTTGTTTCTATACGGAATTGATGGGGGGAGTACCTGTCGAGGGTATTGATCCGATTATCAAGTCGATGGATAAATCGTTCCCGGAAACCTTTGTGAACGGGTATAATTATTTGTTCGATTCCGTGAATGGTTCTACGGTAGATTGGAGCGTACGGCCTAATATGATTTTCGCTGTGGCATTGCCTTATTCCCCATTGACGAGGATGCAGAAACGTGCCGTGGTGGATATCGTGACGAAAGAGTTGCTTACCCCGAAGGGTTTGCGTTCCTTGAGTCCGAAGAGCGAAGGATATCGCCCGTATTATGTAGGGCCGCAATATGAACGTGATTTGGCTTATCACCAAGGTACTGCTTGGCCGTGGTTGTTAGGCGCCTATTTAGAAGCTTATTTGCGTGTATTTGGAAAGAGTGGCGTTGCTTTTGCTGAACGTATGTTGATAAGCTTAGAGGAGGAGATGTCATTGCATTGTATAGGAACGATCCCGGAATTGTTTGATGGTAACCCGCCGTTTACCGGACGTGGAGCTGTCTCTTTTGCGATGAATGTTGCGGCTATCCTCCGTGTTGTGGATTTGTTGAAGAAGTATAACGCCGAATAAAACTAAGTACCATTATGAAAGCATTAATGTTTGGATGGGAATTTCCTCCTCATATCTTGGGCGGTTTAGGAACGGCCAGTTTCGGTTTGACACGAGGCATGGCAATGCAGCCCGATATGGATATTACTTTTTGTATACCGAAGCCCTGGGGCGATGAAGACCAGAGCTTTCTAAAGATAGTGGGTGTCAACCAAGTTCCGATTGTTTGGAAGGATGTTGACCGTGAATATGTGCAGCAACGGGTTTCCAAAGCGGGAATGAACGCTGACCAGTATTATAAGTACAGGGATCATATTTATGCGGATTTCAGTTATCGTCATGTGACTGATTTAGGGTGCCTTGAGTTCTCCGGACGTTATCCGGATAACTTGCTGGAAGAGATTAATAACTATTCGATCGTGGCAGGCGTGATCGCTCGTACGGAAGAGTATGATATCATCCATGCGCACGACTGGTTAACTTATCCGGCGGGTATTCACGCTAAAAATGTGAGTGGTAAGCCTTTGGTCATCCATGTTCATGCTACGGATTACGATCGTAGTCGTGGTAATGTGAATCCGGATGTCTATGCGATTGAGAAGAATGGTATGGACAATGCAGACCATATCATAACGGTGAGTAATTTGACTCGTCAGACGGTGATTGAGAAATATCATCAAGATCCCGCTAAGGTAACGACCGTACATAACGCCGTAGAGCCTTTAAGTCCTGAGATTTTAGCGATCCCAGATAAAAAGGGTGTAAAGGATAAGGTTATTACATTCTTAGGTCGTATCACGATGCAGAAAGGGCCGGAATATTTCGTTGAGGCTGCCGCCAAGGTTTTGGCTAAGGCTCCTTATGCACGTTTCGTGATGGCTGGTAGTGGTGATATGATGGATCAAATGATTCGTTTGGCCGCAGCACGTAATATTTCAGATCGTTTCCACTTTACCGGATTTATGAAGGGCAAGCAGGTCTATGAGGTGTTGAAAGCCAGTGACGTATATGTGATGCCTTCGGTTTCTGAGCCTTTTGGTATCTCTCCGTTGGAAGCCATGCAATGTGGTGTACCCTCTATCATTTCTAAACAATCCGGTTGCGCCGAGATCTTGGATTATGCGATTAAGGTGGATTATTGGGATATTGAGGCGTTAGCGGATGCCATGTATTCTATTATTACTTATCCTGCCATGCATGAGTTCTTGAAAGTGGAAGGTAAGAAAGAGGTGGATAATATCAAATGGGAATATGCCGGACAAAAGGTTCGTCGTATTTACGACAATGTGATAGGTAACAAATAAATTAACGACAAGACAAAAATAAAACAAACAATATTATGAAAACGATCTGCTTTTATTTTCAAATACATCAGCCGTTCCGTTTAAAAAGATATCGCTTCTTCGATATAGGTAACGACCATTACTATTACGATGATTTCCAGAATGAGGAGATTATCCATCGTATAGCTGAACAGTGTTACTTGCCGGCTAACCGGACTATTTTGGAGATGATTAAGACCAGTGGTGGTAAGTTTAAGGTAGCGTTCTCTATTTCCGGCGTAGCGTTGGAGCAGATGGAGATTTATACTCCGGAAGTGATCGATAGCTTTAAGGAATTGGCGGCTACGGGGAATGTGGAATTCTTGTCTGAGACTTATGCTCATTCTCTTTCTTCCTTGGGAGATCCGGAGGAGTTCAAGCATCAAGTAAAGAAACAAGAAGATAAGATCAAGACTTTATTCGGGGTTAAACCGAAAGTGTTCCGTAATACGGAGTTGATTTACTCGGATGATATTTCCGCTATGGTTTCTGAGATGGGCTATAAGGGAATGTTGACGGAGGGTGCTAAGCATATCTTAGGTTGGAAGAGTCCGAACTATATGTATTCTTCTTGCGTAGCTCCGAAGTTGAGTTTATTATTGAAGAATGACCGTTTCAGCGAGGATTTATCGAACCGTTTCAGTGATTATAGTTGGAATGAGTATCCTTTGACAGCCGATAAGTATATGTCATGGATCGCTGCTACTCCGGATTCAGAGCAAATCATTAATTTGTTTATGAATTATGAGGTGCTGGGATCTTTGCATCCAGCTTCAACCGGTATTTTTGAGTTCTTCAAGGCTTTGCCTCGTTTTGCCGCGGATAAGGGGATTAGTTTCTCTACTCCATCGGAAGTATTTACATTGATCAAGCCGGTAGACTCTATCTCCGTTCCTTATCCGATCTCTTGGGTAGATGAGGAGAGAGATTGTAGTTCTTGGTTAGGAAATGTATTGCAGCAGGAAGCGTTCCGTAAGATTAATGAGATCGGTGAACGTGTTCGTTTGTCTCAGACTCGTCGTATCCGTCAGGACTGGTACTATCTGCAGAGCAGTGACCATTTCTATTATATGAGTACAAAGCATATGGGACAGGGAGGCTTTAGCCCTTACGATAATCCGTATGACGCATTTAATAACTATATGAATGTTCTTTCCGATTTCATTGTTCGTGTGAATGCGGAATTCCCGGAAAACATAGAGAATGAGGAATTGAATTCATTGCTTTCTACGATTAAGAATCAAGGAGAGGAGATCGAGAGTCTACAGAAAGAATTAGATAAATTAAAAAAGAAGGCGGCGAAGAAATAAGTCGTTAATTGATTTGACTAGACTATTTTTGGAGAGTGACGGGTCCTTTAGGGGGCCCGTTATTTTTTGCTTTGGAACAGTGCATAAAAAAAGCGAGATGTTCTTCTTCTCGCTTTTTTTGTATGAATACTTTTTATTATCTGGCATATTTACATGAAGTGATACCGATTTTCATTACTTCTTCATCTTTCCGTATTTTTACTCCTGAAGGGGCCAAATAGTTCGTGATTGCGGTTGTGATTGTTTGTACGCTACCATAATTGTTACTTTGGGTATAAGTCCAATCAACCGGTATGATAAGTAACGCCATATCTTTATCCGGATCTTTCTCTATCTGATATTTCAATAAATTGGCGAGATTCGGGAAAGAGTAAGTGCGAGTCGTCTCATTGTAAGCTTCCGATAAAAACGAGGTTACATTATTGTTTATCTGGTTGCCCTCAAAGAAACTTTTTACCGAATCCTCTGGCAATATTAATAGATAAGGAGGAGGAGCCAATGCATATTGCCAATCTTCTTGCGGCATCGCTTTTAACTCGAGTGGTAAATTATTCACGATACGCTCTTTCATGATCGGAGTGATTTCCTTTGTCGGAAGAACAATGCGTGTACAAACGCCGGCAGGAGTCTTAAAGAATGCATAGCTGTCGTTCGGTTGTAGCAATTGACTCATATCCGTATTTTTGAAACGACTTAGCTGAATAACCTCTTTAGTGACGGAGAAAGCTTCCCACGTGGTTATTAAAGAGTCTTTTCCTGCTGTGCTTTTAACCGCATAATTATAATATATCTTAAGGACAGAGCTAGCCACGGACAATATATTACCACTACCGAAGGTAGTTGTTACATAAAGCCCCGGGAAAAACTCATTGAAAGTTTCTTGATTCTTGAATGTACCCGGATTATTAATCGTTTCATCATAAAATTTTTGTCCGAACTCAGTAGGCATTTTAATGCTTACATGAGGGCTGTAACCATCAGAGTTTCTAAGGGAGTCGGATATACTTGTGTTATAAGCTGTATAAGCTTGAGCACCCATTGACTCTTGCATATTGCAATATTGCTTAGGGTCAATATTTGTATAAAAATTCTTTTGTAATGGACTTGTAATTTTAAAGATCTCCGCACGCATAGGCGCCAAGGAGTCTCCTACCCATACACCGTTTCTATTGGAACCATTATAATATATATTGAATTCCACCGAATCAATTTTTCCCTCATAAGGTGTATGCGCAAATTGAAAATCACTCGGACAATAGAATTGGCACATATAATCCGATACAAGGTTACCATACAGCGGATCGTAGAGTTCACCCAACTGGGCGCTAGTAGACCTTGCGTAAATAGAATCTAATTGCACCGTAGTGGCTTGTATCTGGAACGTGTCCATATATACCGCAATTGTATCGTCGCCTGGCTGAATACTTGTTCCTATCGAACTAAAATCATCATTACACCCGGCCAAAATGCTAGCACCAAGGCCAAGTCCAAGTATTAAAAGCTTGATTTTCATTACTACATTTATTATTTCGTGTTAGAATCCAATACCACGTCGTAGAACTTATTGAACTCGTCCATATAAGTTTCCGGTGACTGATAGGGAAGGAAAGGAGTATCTTTCTTGGCAGAGATATAATCAAGGACTTCTTGATTGATCGTCTCGCTACCTTGGATTACACCATCAGCGAAATCAATCGCTAATTTGGTTAAGGCCACAAAACTTGTATCTGCCTTGATTAACTTCAAGTCAGCTTCTTTGGCTCCGTCCGCCTTCAGTTTTGTCGCGAAATCTTTGTTTAGCGGGTTCTTGAAGTCATCGTTGTAGATCGAATAAACGATTTTCGCGTTACGCAGGCACGGGTCATCGGCATACATTCTCTTGATGTAAAGAGCCGTTAACGCTGACATCCAGCCATGGCAATGGATTACATCAGGAATCCAACGCAATTTTTTTACGGTTTCCAATACTCCGCGTACATAGAAGATCGAACGATCGTCATTATCTTCATACTCATTTCCATTCTCATCGCTGACCGTGGATTTCCGTTGGAAGAAATCCTCGTTGTCAATAAAGTAAACCTGCATCCGGGCCGATTGAATGGATGCTACCTTAATGATCAGAGGATGGTCCGTGTCGTCAATAATAAGATTCATACCAGACAGACGGATAACCTCGTGCAACTGATTGCGGCGCTCGTTGATATTTCCGAATTTTGGCATGAATGTCCTGATTTCGCGACCACGCTCCTGAATTCCTTGCGGCAAATTTCTACATATTGTCGCGATCTCGGATTCGGGAAGGTAGGGAGTGATTTCTTGGGCTATAAACAAGATTTTTTTTGCATCCATTCTGTAAACTAGTTTTATAAAGACGCTACAAAGATACGAAAAATCTTTTATTTACGGTAATTATTTAGTTGCTTTGCACCGTCAATTAAGCATCTATCTGATGAAAATAGTAAATAGTATTAAAGATTTGAAGGCTTATCTTGCTGAGGCAAAGCAGGATAATAAGAAAATTGGCTTTGTTCCTACCATGGGAGCACTGCATAATGGACATCTTAGCTTGGTACAACATTGCGTGAAAAACAATGATGTATGTGTAGTCAGTGTTTTTGTAAATCCAACCCAATTTAATGACAAACACGACTTGGAAACGTATCCCCGTACGTTGGAGGCTGATTGTGTGTTATTAGAATCTGCCGGCTGTGACTATGTATTCGCTCCCTCTGTAGAAGAGATGTATCCGGAGCCAGATACCCGTACGTTTGATTTGGGAACGGTATCTGAGGTAATGGAAGGCGCTAAGCGTCCGGGGCATTTTAACGGTGTAGCGCAGGTGGTAAGTAAATTGTTCTATATCGTGGAGCCGGATAACGCTTATTTCGGAGAAAAGGATTTCCAGCAGATCGCTGTGATCCGGGCGATGGTGAAACAATTGAATATCCCTGTAACGATCAATGCTTGTCCGATCGTTCGTGAGGGCGATGGCTTGGCCTTGAGTAGCCGGAATACCCGTTTGACACCGGAACAACGTCAAAAAGCTCCGTTAATTGCTCGTACGTTAAAAGAAAGTACTACCTTTGTGCCCGGAAAAAGCGTACAAGAAGTGATTGACTATGTTGTCAATACGATTAATAGCGATCCTGTCATGGAAGTTGAGTATTACGAGATCGTAGATGGCAATACGTTAGAGTCTATCAAGAACTGGTCGGATACCGATTATCCGGTAGGTTGCATCACGGTATATTGCGGAGAGGTACGTTTGATCGACAATATCAAATACTAATTATAAGTCATACATGTTTATAGAGGTAGTAAAGTCAAAAATTCACCGGGTAACGGTAACGGAAGCTAACTTAAACTATATCGGTAGCATCACTATCGACGAGGATTTGTTGGACGCCGCTAATTTGATCGCGAACGAGAAGGTCTCGATCGTGAATAATAATAACGGAGAACGTTTTGAGACGTATATTATCAAGGGCGAACGTGGCTCGGGAGTGGTTTGCTTGAACGGAGCGGCTGCCCGTAAGGCTCAACCCGGAGATATTATAATCGTTATGTCGTATGCCATGATGGATTTCGAGGAGGCGAAAACATTCAAGCCTTCCGTGGTATTTCCCGATACGGCGACAAATAAGTTGATATAGCAGACGCTAGGCTTTGTAGAGATCTCTAATCATAAGAAAAGCTCGTCGGGATGCGGCGGGCTTTTTTTATCTTCATAAATTTAAGTAATAAGCGAGTTATGTACACGAACAGGAATATATGGAATGTTAGCTACCCGATCTTTTTGAGCTTGTTGGCGCAAAACGTGATAAACGTGACTGATACGGCTTTTCTAGGTAGGGTTGGTGAAGTCGAGTTGGGGGCTTCCGCTATGGGAGGACTTTATTATATCTGCGCTTTTACGATCGCCTTCGGTTTTAGTACGGGATCTCAAATCGTGATTGGCCGTAGAAATGGAGAGGGACGTTATGACCAGATAGGGCCTGTCATGATACAAGGCGTTTTCTTCCTATTGTCGCTGGCTGCTATATTGTTCTTGTTTTCTCGTTTTTTCGCGGGAGACGTGATGCGTGTATTGATTTCTTCGGACGCTATCTTGAATGCCACGGAGGAATTTTTGGATTGGCGTGTGTTTGGCTTCTTCTTCTCTTTCGTGAACGTGATGTTCCGGGCTCTTTTTATTGGTATTACTCGTACAAAGGTGTTGACATTGAACGCTGTCTTGATGGCAATGACGAATGTCTTACTGGATTATCTTTTGATTTTCGGACATGCCGGATTCCCTAAGATGGGCATTCAAGGGGCGGCTATCGCTTCCGTCATAGCCGAGGCGGTATCGATTCTCTTTTTCGTGGTTTACACGAGACTTACCGTAGATATACGTAAATATGCGCTTAACCAGATTCGTTCTTTCGATTTTGGCTTGTTGAAACGGGTGCTGGATATTTCCGTGTTCACGATGCTGCAATATTTCTTGTCTATCGCTACTTGGTTTATGTTCTTTATCGCTGTGGAGCATTTGGGGCAACGGGAGTTGGCGGTGGCGAATATCGTACGTAGTATTTACGTCGTGATGTTGATTCCCGTTAATTCCTTGGCGACCACGACAAACACGTTCGTGAGTAATAGTATCGGGGCGGGAGCGATCAATCAAGTTATACCGACTATCTGGAAGATCTGTAAGTTATCGTTGGGCATTATGGTCGTGTTTGCCGCTATTGTCAGTTTGATGCCGGGATGGGTCGTGTCTGTTTATACGAATGACGCTTCATTAGTGGCGGCCTCGGTTCCATCCGTCTACGTGATTGTCGGTTCTTTATTGATCGGATCGGTAGCTAATGTGGCGTTCAACGGGGTGTCGGGTACGGGAAATACACGTTCTGCGCTTTTTATGGAAGCGGCGGTATTGATTCTGTATGTGCTTTTTGTATATGTCGCGGGGATGCGTTTGCGTTTGCCGGTAGCCGTATGCTTCTTGACAGAGGCTATTTACTATAGTGGATTGCTCGTCGCTAGCGTAATCTATTTAAAGAAAGCCTCTTGGCAAAATAAAAGAATATAAGTATATGAGGGGGAAAAAACACGTACGTCTTTTTTCGAAAACACGTACGTGAATTCTGAAAAACATGTACGTGTTTTTTTGAACTGTGAATATTGGGAAATTGTTCGTATTTTTGTATTGTAATCAAATAAGAAAGGTAACTCATGTCCACGAAGCAATGTGAAGATATGTTGGTAGGAAAAGGAGTACGGCCTACTGCCGCACGGATCCTTGTCTTGCAAAAATTATCAGAACGAACCAGCCCGGCTTCCCTGTTCGAATTGGAGGCGGAGTTGGAGACGTTGGATAAATCGACCATTTCCCGTTCATTGGCCTTGTTATTGGAACATCATGCGATCCATTCTTTCGAAGATGGTAGTGGCTCTATAAAATATGAGATATGCCAGAGCCGTTCGGAGACATGCCCAGTGGGTGATAGGCATATTCATTTTTTCTGCGAGGTATGCCGTAAAACCTCTTGTTTAAATAATATCAAGATCCCGGTCGCTCAATTGCCGGAAGGATATATAATGGATACCATTAATTATACGGTAAAGGGTGTTTGCCCATTGTGTAATAAGCGACGTTTTCAGAAACCCTGATAATTTGCAATCAAGTTGCAACTCCCTTCTCTTACCTTTGTACCGTAATCAAGAAGTAAATAATTAAAATAGATAAGATTATGAGTACAACATGTGGATGCGAACATTGCCATTCGCACGGAAGTTCCGGTTTATGGATGCCGACGGTTTCTTTCGTTTTGTTGGTGATAGGACTTATCGGGAAGTACTCGGGGATAAGTTGGTTTGCTGAGTCTTGGATAGAGGCTATTTGGTTTCTGGTCGCTTTTTTGCCGGTAGGACTTCCTGTTATGCGAGAAGCTTGGGAAGCGGCTTTGCGGAAAGACTTTTTTAGTGAGTTCTCGTTAATGGCGATCGCCTCGATCGGGGCGTTTTGTATTGGGGAGTATCCCGAGGCCGTAGCCGTGATGCTTTTCTATACGGTAGGAGAGAGGTTGCAACTTCTAGCCGTGAATAAAGCTTCGAAGAATATCAGTGACTTATTAGATGTCCGGCCGGAACGAACGGATGTATGGCGGACGGGTACATATATGAATGTATCTCCGAAGGATGTGAAAGTAGGCGAGCGGATCGAGGTGAAGCCCGGCGGACGTGTGCCTTTGGATGGCGTTTTATTGGAAGCCGAGGCACAGTTCGATACTTCGGCATTAACTGGGGAAAGTATGCCTCGTTCTATCTGTGAGGGTGAGGAGGTGCTTGCCGGAATGATTGCGCAGGGACAGGCGGTACGTATACAAGTGAATCGGCCGTACGAGCAAAGTGCCTTGGCCCGTATTTTGGCTTTGGTGAAAGATGCCTCGGAGCGGAAAGCGCCGGCGGAATTGTTTATTCGGCGTTTCGCACGGATTTATACCCCAATCGTGATTCTTCTGTCGTTTCTAATCGTGTCGGTTCCAGCCTTGGTAGGGATGGTGACGCCTTCTTTCCAGTATGTTTTCTTGGATTGGTTATATAGGGGATTGGTTTTCTTGGTTATTTCTTGTCCTTGTGCCTTGGTTATAAGTGTTCCGCTCGGGTATTTCGGTGGTATAGGCGCCGCTTCTCGTGCCGGGATATTATTTAAGGGCGGTAATTATTTAGATGCGATCACACGGGTAAATACGGTAGCGTTCGATAAGACCGGTACATTGACTACCGGGCGTTTTGAGGTCACAACGGTGGAAAGCACGGAGATCCCGGTTTCTGATCTTTTGAGTATTTTGTTATCAGTAGAGCGGAAAAGTACCCATCCGGTAGCGCAGGCTGTAGTTCGCTATGCGGAAAAACAAGATAGCGTGCCGATGGAAATCACTGACATGCGGGAATTGGCAGGGCATGGTGTCGAGGCTATCGTGAACGGTCGGCAGGTGCTTGTCGGTAACATTCGTTTATTGGCCGAACGTGATATTCCTGTCCCGAAGGAATTATCCGATAGTATTTCTACCGTGGTGGTTTGTGCGATCGATGGGAAATATGCGGGGCATCTTCTCCTTTCGGATACCTTGAAGAAGGATGCCGTGGATGCGATTCGTCGGTTAAAGGATCTGGATGTTAAAGATATTTGCTTGTTGTCCGGGGATAAGCAAGAGATCGTGAATCAATTCGCTGAGCGTTTGGGTGTCGATAAAGCGTATGGTAATCTGCTGCCGGAGGATAAAGCCGCTTATATAGAGCGATTAACGGCGGAGCCGGATAAGTCGGTTGCCTTTGTGGGCGATGGGATGAACGATGCGCCGGTACTGGCTTTAAGTGATGTCGGTATTGCGATGGGTGGATTGGGATCGGATGCGGCCATCGAGAGCGCGGACGTGGTTATCCAAACGGACCAGCCCTCTAAAGTAGCGGAAGCTATTTCTATCGGACGTGCTACCCGGAATATCGTCCGTCAGAATATCGTGGGATCTATTGGCGTGAAGGTGATAGTCCTTGTGGCGGGAGCCTTCGGTTTTGCCACGCTTTGGGAAGCTGTTTTCGCGGATGTAGGCGTATCTTTGCTGGCGGTTCTTAATTCGATCCGTATACTAAAACGTTGAGAAGTGAAGAATTTCGAGATCGCTTTCATCGCATACTCATCTCTTTTTCGTACCTTTGCCCCTTAATCCAGTAGAAAATAATATAAATACACATACGAATTATGTTTGAGAACTTAAGCGAAAGGTTAGACAGATCGTTTAAACTGTTGAAGGGCGAAGGCAAGATTACCGAGATCAATGTGGCGGAAACATTGAAGGATGTGCGTAAAGCGTTGTTGGATGCCGACGTCAATTATAAGGTTGCCAAGAGTTTTACGGATACGGTAAAAGAGAAGGCTTTAGGACAGAACGTGCTTACATCGGTTAAGCCTAGTCAGTTGATGGTTAAGATTGTTCACGATGAGTTGGCCAGCTTGATGGGAGGTACGGCAGTCGACGTGAATTTGCAGGGAAATCCCGCCATTATATTGATGTCCGGTTTGCAAGGTTCGGGTAAGACTACTTTCACTGGTAAACTAGCGTCTTTATTAAAGACCAAGAAAAATAAGAAACCATTATTAGCCGCTTGCGACGTGTATCGTCCGGCAGCTATCGAGCAGTTGCGTGTAGTCGGAGAGCAGGTAGGTGTTCCGGTATACATGGAATTGGAGAATAAGAATCCGGTGGAGATCGCTATGAACGCTATCCGCGAGGCACGGGCTAAAGGCAATGACGTCGTGATCGTGGATACCGCCGGTCGTTTGGCTATCGATGAGCAGATGATGAACGAGATCGCCGCTATCAAGAGCGCTATCCAGCCGGATGAGACCTTGTTCGTGGTAGATGCCATGACGGGTCAGGATGCCGTGAATACCGCGAGGGAATTTAATGAGCGGCTGAACTTCGACGGCGTCGTACTTACGAAGTTGGATGGTGATACCCGTGGTGGTGCCGCTTTGTCGATCCGTACGGTTGTTGATAAGCCGATTAAGTTTGTCGGTACGGGCGAGAAGATGGATGCCTTGGATATTTTCCACCCTGAACGTATGGCGGATCGAATCTTAGGCATGGGTGATATCGTGTCTTTGGTGGAACGTGCGCAAGAGCAATATGACGAGGAAGAAGCGAAACGTTTGCAGAAGAAGATCGCTAAGAACCAGTTCGATTTTAACGACTTTATCTCCCAGATCCAACAGATCAAGAAGATGGGTAACTTGAAAGAGTTGGCATCCATGATCCCGGGTGTAGGAAAGGCATTGAAAGATGTGGATATCGATGATAACGCGTTCAAGAGTATCGAGGCTATCATTTATTCGATGACTCCGGATGAGCGCAGCAACCCGGCTATCTTGAATGGCTCACGCCGTCAGCGTATCGCTAAAGGTAGCGGTACGAGCATCCAAGAGGTGAACAAGCTGATCAAGCAATTTGATGAGACCCGTAAGATGATGCGTATGCTTACTTCCGCGAAGTCGGGTAAGATGAAGCTACCTTCGATGAAGCCTTCGTTCAGACGTTAATTAACAGGAGACAATCAATAATATGGAAGAACAACATTATCAATTGCTGGATGGTAAGGCCGTTTCCGCTCAGATGAAGAAGGAGATGGCTGAGGAGGTAGCCCAGATCAAGGCTGCCGGAGGTAAGATCCCTCACTTGGCTGCTATTTTGGTGGGCCATGACGGTGGTAGCGAGGCTTATGTGGCTAGTAAAGTCAAGACTTGTCAGGAGATTGGTTTTAAGTCTACCTTAATTCGCTTTGAGGAGGATGTTACGGAGGAAGAATTGCTTCGTAAGGTCGATGAGTTAAATAATGATCCGGATGTGGATGGCTTTATCGTACAGCTTCCGCTTCCGAAACATATATCCGAGCAGAAGGTGATTGAGGCGATCGATTATCGTAAAGACGTGGACGGTTTCCATCCGATTAACGTGGGACGTATGTCTATCGGTTTGCCTTGTTTCGTATCGGCTACGCCTGCCGGTATCTTGGAATTATTGAAGCGTTATCATATCGAGACGCAAGGAAAGCATTGCGTGGTTTTGGGACGCAGCAATATTGTCGGCAAGCCGATGGCTACCTTGATGATGCAGAAATCTTATCCGGGCGATTGTACGGTGACCGTATGCCATAGCCGTTCTAAGAACTTGAAGGAGATGTGCTTGTCTGCTGATATTATTATCGTGGCTTTAGGTGTTCCTGAATTCTTGAAAGGGGATATGGTGAAGGAAGGCGCCGTGATCGTTGACGTGGGAACAACCCGTATGCCAAGCAGCGTAACCAAGAGCGGATTTAAGTTAACGGGAGATGTCTTGTTTAACGAGGTCGCT
>UMBE01035252.1_pt1 | contig 14723 bp, 9 predicted proteins | sample 1963881 | NCBI WGS metagenome assembly UMBE01 (sample SAMEA4835933, study PRJEB28245) | human gut metagenome | biome: gut microbiome; material: fecal sample | place: Denmark | collected 2008 | reverse complement strand
GCGCGTTGGGCGTAACCAGCTCGCGGAGCCACATCGCGGCGATGCTCGCCACCGCGCCGACGAGGACGATCCACTTCACCGCCGTCCACGCGAAGACCATGCTCAAAATGAAGAGAATCGGCAGCACGCCGAACATCAATACTTTTGCAATCGTATCCGACGGAATTTCCCTGTGCGCCGCCGGCTGCACCCGGAAGCCGCTGCGCCCCGACGTCGGGTACACGCGCTGACCGTCGGGGGTGTACTGCGCGTACTGCTGCTCCGGCGGCAAATCCGTTTCCTGCGGATTTTGCTGGCTGTACCCCTGCTGATTGTACGCCGGATTCGGCTGTTGATACCCCTGCTGCTCGTAGGGCTGCTGATACCCGCCGGGCTGCACAAACCCCTGCTGGTCATACGGCTGCTGCTGATAAGGCTGCTGGGCGTATGGCTGCTGATAACCCTGCTGCTCATAGCCCTGCCCATACGGCTGCTGATAACCTTGCTGACCGTATGGTTGCTGATATCCCTGCTGACCGTATGGCTGCTGATATCCCTGCTGACCATAGGGCTGTTGATAGTCCGCATACCCCTGCTGACCATAGGGCTGCTGCCCATAGCCGTTTTGCGGCGCGTAGCCCTGACCATAGGCATCATTGGGCGCGTAGCCGCCATTCGGGGCATAGCCCTGCGCCGGCGGATAATTGCCCTGCGAAAAACCGGGCTGCTGAGGATTCTGTCCGGCGTCCCCGGCGCCATCATAGGGTGGACGGCTGTTGCTCATCCGGCTTCCTTTCCTTTCTTCCGCGCGATTGTGCGCGAAGTTCCCTGCCGCGCCTTGTGCGGAGGGCATTTTGTCCCTCCCTCGCGCGGACTTTCACGCAAGCGCCTGAATCGCGCTTTACATGATAACGCATCTTACAGTATAGCACAAAAAAATGGCTTGTAAATAAGAAATCGGAAAAATTCACGGTTTGTTCGCCTGTAAGATGGAAAGATTTTTACTTCGGTGCGCGTTTCCGTCCTCCATTCCGCATTATTTTCGCTTTTCCGCTTGCAAAAGTCGTTCGGCTATGGTAAGATAGAGCATGCCGACGAAAGTCAGCGAAATATTGGAAGCGATGACCGGGAAACAGTAGCGCGTGCAAGTCCCCTTCCTATTTCCAAATGAGAATGTGCCAAGATGCGAAGCGAATTTTTTCTGCTGACTAACGGGAGTGAAACGCAGCGTAGCAGCGCTACGCTAAGTGGAACGAGCGGACGCCAGAAGGAAAAAGGCGCGAGCAGATGGCACAGGCGAATGCAGGAAATAGGATATCAGAGAGCCGCCGGGTGGTGCGAGGCGGCAGGGCGCACGGCGTGAACCTTCATCCCGTGAGTTTTTGGGCGTGGGCAGCCTTATCGCCTATCAAGCGGCGGCAATGGGATTTTTCCTTGCCGCAAGACGAGTGGTACCGCGGATTCAGTCCGTCTCATCAAACGATGGGACGGGCTTTTTTCATCCAACTGTAAGGAGGAACATCCGGAATGAACGAGAAGATCGAAGCCCTGAAAAGCAGCTTTGATTCCGAGCTGAAGAAGATCGCCAACATGGTGGATCTGGAAGCCCTGCGCGTGAATTACCTCGGCCGCAAGGGCAAAGTGACCGACGCGCTCAAAGGCATGGGCAGCTTGACCGACGAGCAGAAAAAGACCGTCGGGCGCGAGACGAACGAGCTGAAAACCGCCATCACCGTCGCCTTGGCGGAAAAGCTGGAAGCGCTCAAGGCGCAGGAATTGCAGCGCGAAATCAACGCCCTGCCCGAATTTGACATCTCCATGCCGCCGGACATGACCCGCGGCTCGTATCACCCGATTACGCTGGTGCAGCGCCAGTGCGAGCAGGTGTTCAAGTCGATGGGCTTCACGGTGGAGGATTACGCCGAGGTGGTGACGGACTACGAGTGCTTCGAGAGCCTGAACATTCCGAAGTTCCACCCCGCGCGCGACATGCAGGACACCTACTATCTGGACAACGGGCAATTGCTCAAAACGCAGACCTCCGCCGCCCAGAACGCCATCTACCGCCGCTACCGCGACGCGCTGGTGAACGACGGCGTGCCGATTAAGGCGATTTTCCCCGGCCGCTGCTTCCGCAACGAGGCGACCGACGCCTGCCATGAAAACACGTTCTTCCAGATGGAAGGCATCATGGTGGACAAGGACATTTCCATCGCGAACCTGATCTACTTCATGAAAACGATGCTGAGCGAGGTGTTCCGCAAGGACATCAAAGTCCGCCTGCGTCCGGGCTTCTTCCCGTTCGTTGAGCCGGGCTTTGAGCTGGATATTTCCTGCCTCATCTGCGGCGGCACGGGCTGCCCGTCGTGCAAGCATTCCGGCTGGCTGGAGCTGTGCCCCTGCGGCATGATTCACCCCGAAGTATTGAAGGCCGGCGGCATCGACCCGGAGCAGTACACCGGCTTCGCGTTCGGCTTGGGCATGACGCGCCTTGCCATGATGAAGTACGGCGTGAAGGACATTCGCGACCTGAACAGCGGCAGCCTGACGCGCTTGGCGCAGTTCACGGACGACGAGTAATGCGGAGGAAAGACGAACATGCTGATCTCAATGAACTGGATTTCCGACTTCGTTGACCTGACGGGTCTTGACAAAATGGCGCTGATTCGCCAGTTCTCCCTGTCCACGGCGGAAGTTGAGAATGAAATTTTCCACAAGGGCGCGGATTTGTCCGGCGTTGTCGCCGCGCAGATTGTCAGCGTAGAGAATCACCCCGAATCCCACAAGCTGCACCTGCTGAAGGTGGACGCGGGCGACGGGCAGCTGACCGACGTGGTCTGCGGCGCGCCGAACGTGCAGCTTGGCATGAAAACCGCGTTCGCGAAGGTGGGCGCGCAGCTGGGCGACATCACCATCAGCCCGCGCAAGCTCGCCGGGTACACGTCCTACGGCATGTGCTGCTCGGAGAAGGAAATCGGCATCAGCGACGACAATTCCGGCATCATGGTCATCCCGGAGGATGTTCCCTGCGGCACGGACTTGAAGGCGCTCTACCCCATTGACGATATTATCTTCGAGGTGGACAACAAGTCCCTGACGAACCGCCCCGACCTGTGGGGGCACTACGGCATGGCGCGCGAATTCTCCACCCTGTCCGGCCGTCCGCTGAAAGCCCTGCCCGTGGCGGATTTGGCGGCGTACAACAATCTGCCCGCCATCGACATGAAGATTGAAGACCCGCTGTGCCAGCGCTACTCCTGCCTGCGGGTAGAGAACATCAACCGCCACGTCAGCCCGATGGCGATGCGTATCCGCCTGAACTACTGCGGTATGCGCGACATCAACTTCCTCGCCGACCTGACGAACTACCTGATGCTGGAAATGGGGCAGCCGATGCACGCCTTCGACAGCCGCAAGGTGGAGAAAATCCGCATCCGCCGCTTCCCGGAGAGCTTCCCTTTCCAGACGCTGGACAAGGTGGAGCGCACCATCGACCCGAACACGCTGATGATCTGCAACGGCGACAAGCCGGTTGCCATCGCGGGCATCATGGGCGGTCTGGACAGCGAAATCGTCGATGACACGACGAGCCTGACGCTGGAATCCGCCACCTTCGACGCGGCGTCCGTCCGCAAGAGCAGCGTCCGCCTCGCCCACCGCACCGACGCCTCCGCCCGCTACGAAAAGAGCCTTGACCCGGAAATGACGACCGTCGCCATCGCCCGCTTCGTCAAGCTTTTGCAGGAATACGACCCGGAAATGCGCGTCACCTCCCGCCTGACCGACGAGTACGCCTTCCACTATCCGAAGGTGCAATTGTCCTTCGACAAGGCGTTTGTTGACCGCTATACCGGCATCAACATTTCCTCCGACGAAATCATGCACACGCTGACCGCGCTGGGCTTCGGCATGACGCGCAACGGCGATTCCTTCACCGCGGACGTCCCCTCCTGGCGCGCGACGAAGGACGTAACCATCAAGGCGGATATCATCGAGGAAATCACCCGCATTTACGGCTACGACAACTTCGACCTGCACACGGCGGAATCCCCGCTCTACCCGGTTCGCATGTCCACCGAAAAGACGGTGGAGGACAAATTGAAGGACATCCTCGTCAAGCGCTATTCGCTGCACGAGGTGCATTCCTACATCTGGCAGTACGCCGACGACTACAAGAAGCTCGGCATCGCCGTTGAGGACAACGTGAAGCTGCTCAACGCCTCCAACCCCAACATCGAGACGCTGCGCCGCTCCATGATTCCCACCCAGCTGTGCCAGGTGAAGGGCAACACGGGCTATGCGCCGTCGTTCGGCATCTTTGAAATCGGTCACGTCATCGACGGTGTGGACGAGAACAACCTGGCGAAGGAGCACAAGAAGCTGTGCGTGACGCTCTTCAGCAAGGTCGATAACGTGGAAACGCTGTATTTCCGCCTGCGCGACATGCTGTGCGTCGCCGTGAGCGACATCCTGCACAAGGATTTGTCCTTCCACGCAATGACCGCGACCCACTCCTATGAGCATCCGAAGAACCTGAACGCCATCGTGCTGGACGGCGTTGAACTCGGCGAAATCGGCGTGGCGCACCCGGTTGTCGGCAAGAACATCGACAAGAAGGCGGCAATTGTGTTTGCCGAAATCGACACGGAAGCGCTTGCGTCCATCGCGCCCGCGCCCATCGTCTACCGCGAGCCGTCCCGCTTCCCCGGCATGGAGCAGGATTTGACCTTCGTGGTCAATCGCTGCCAGCCGATTCTGGACGCGGTGAAGGCGGAGAACTCCCCGCTGGTGCAGAAAGTGACCGTGCTGGGCACATACAGCGACATCACCGGCAAGACCATCACGATTCGCCTCTCCTTCTCGCACCCGGAGCGCACGCTCACCCGCGACGAAGTGCAGGCGGTTGTTGACGGCGTGGTTGCGCGGCTGAAGGGTCAAGGGATTGAACTGAAGAAGTAACTTCCTCTATATATGCATCTTTCTTCCTCCGAAACGCGGCTGTGTTTCGGAGGTTTTTTCTTTGCGCCAAGGACGCGCAGACTGCTGCGGCAGCTGACCTGACCGCCGCACAGGATGCCCTGACCGCGAAGGAAAACGAACTGGCGAACGTGCAGAACACCCTCGCCGCGACGGAAAACGTGCTGGTGCTGACGCAGGATGCCCTTGGCACGAACGAATCGCTGATTACGATTATCAAGGAATCGCTGGTGGCGAAGGATGGTGTCGCGGCGAAGGAACCGATGCTCTTCCTGCACCTGCTCTCCACCGACGCTGCCACCCTGACCGGCACGGACACCACCGCGCTGGATGCGGAAAACTACCTCATCGTCACCGTCGGCGAGCAGACCTGCGCGCCCATTCCGATGCCGGAAGAGGGCAGCTATTTCTGCCTGATCCACGGCATCAACATGAATCTGTTCCACATCACCGCGGACGGCATTGAGCTGGTCAACGCCAGTGCCGACCACAACTGCCTTGCGCTGGGCGAAATCACGATGACCATCGTCAGCCGCGACGCGCTCAAGCAGGAATAATCTTTCTTCCCCTGCCCCCTCTGCTTTTGTCGGCGGAGGGGCGTTTTTTGTGCTTCCGCGAAATTCGAGATTGACAACTTCCCCCGATGGTGGTAAACTGGAAAAAACGGAAGTTTTCTGCCCATTTTCGTCGCTTGTTAGGAGGATTGCTATGAGCCCCATTGCCGCCCGGAAAAAGACCATCATTTGGATGATTGCCGCCATCGTGCTGGCAGTCTCTTCCATCGCACTTGGCGCCAGTCTCATCGTCAGCCACAATTCGCTGACGGACACCCGGAATCAGCTGACGGACACGCAGAGCGCGCTGTCCTCCACCCAATCCACCTTAGCGGACACCGAAAACAGCCTGTCCGCCGCGAAGGACACCCTCGCATCCACCGAAGCGACCCTCGCGGACACGCAGACCACGCTGGACACGACCGCCGCCGCCTTGACGGATACCCAGACCACCCTCGCGTCTACCGAAGCCACCCTCGCCGAAACGCAGGGCACGCTTGCTGACCGCGAAACTGAACTGTCCGCGACGAAGGACACCCTCGCGTCCACCGAAGCCACCCTCGCCGAAACGCAGGGTACGCTTGCTGACCGTGAAACTGAACTGTCCGCGACAAAGGACACCCTCGCATCCACCGAAGCCACCCTCGCCGAAACGCAGGGCACGCTTGCTGACCGCGAAACTGAACTGTCCGCCACAAAGGACACCCTCGCGTCCACCGAAGCCACCCTCGCCGAAACGCAGGGCACGCTTGCTGACCGCGAAACTGAACTGTCCGCCACAAAGGACACCCTCGCGTCCACCGAAGCCACCCTCGCCGAAACGCAGACTGCCCTGAACAGCCGCGACACCACGCTGGCATCCACGAAGGACACGCTGATGATCACCCAGACCAAACTGGCGGCAGTGAAGGACACGCTGTCCACCACGCAGAACGAACTGGACACCTTGAAGGCATCCCTGCCGGCGAAGGAATATGAGCTGGAGAACACGAAGGAAGCGCTCGCCGCGACGGAAGCCGAACTGGCGGTGACGCAGAACACGCTGACTGCCGCGCAGACGGAGCTGTCCGACACAAAAAACAGCCTGTCCGCCACTGAAACCGAGCTGACCGCGACGAAGGACACCCTTGCCGCCGCCACGACGGAATTGTCCGACACCAAGACGGCGCTGACCGCCACCGAAGCCGAGCTCACGACGACGAAGGACAGCCTGACCGCGAAGGAAGCCGAGCTCACCGCGACGAAGGACACCCTGACCGCGAAGGAAGCCGAACTCACCGCGACGAAGGACACCCTGACCGCGAAGGAATCCGAACTCGCCGCAACGAAGGACAGTCTGACCGCGAAGGAAGCCGAGCTCACCGCGACGAAAGACAGCCTGACCACCGCGGAAAACGAACTCACCGCGACGAAGGACACCCTGACCGCGAAGGAAAACGAACTCGCCGCGACGAAGGACACCCTGACCACCGCGGAAAACGAACTCGCCGCGACGAAGGACAGCCTGACCACCGCCACGACGGAGCTGGAAGCCACAAAGGCAACCCTTGCCGCGACAGAGGCGGAATTGACGACGACGCAGGAAACCCTCGCCGACGCGCAGGCGATTCTGGCGGCATCGAACGAATCGCTGAGCTTCGCGAAGCTGAACCCGGCGACGCGCGGCACTGACCCCGGCATTGCGCCATCCCCGATGGCAAGCGCGGTTCGCGACCCGTCGGAAGCCGTCGCGTTCCTGCTTGTGACAGTCGGCACAAAGACGTACGAGCCGATTCCGCTGTTGGAGGACGGGTACTACCGGCTGATTCACGGCGTGTGCGTGAACATCATCCACGTCACGGAGACGAGCATCGAGATGACCGACGCCAGCTGCGCCGACCACGACTGCATCGCGCAGGGCATCGTGACGCTGGAGAACAAGGACACGCGCGAAGGCGGCAGCTACATCATCTGCCAGCAGAACTTTGTAACGCTGCGGCTCTGCACCCGCGCGGAGCTGGAAGCGGAAGGCATTGTGCTGCAATAATCGAGGATTTTGACCGGGGGCGGCGCAGGCTGCCTCCGGTTTTTTGCATAATCAGAAATATCCCCAAGGAGGAAAACGCCCATGCTGACGTATCATCCGACCACCGAAGCCGAGAAGGAAGCCATCTGCGCGTGGCAGTACCCCGGCGAATACGCGATGTACAACAATCCGCCGTATGCCGAGCAGAAGAAGCACGGATACGGTTTTGCGAATCCGGCAAACAATTTCTATTCCTTTTACGATGGCGAAACGCTGGTGGGCTTTGTGAACCTGTCCGATGAGGGCAGCGAGGTGTTTTTCGGCATCGGGGCGCATCCCGAACACTGCGGACAGGGGTACGGCACGCAGATGACGGCGCTGGCGTGGGATTTATCCCAGCGGCTGTATCCGGGCAAGCCGATGTATCTGGAAGTGCGGACGTGGAACACGCGCGCCGTTCGCTGCTACGAGAAGGCGGGATTCCGGGTGGTGGGCGAGCCGGTGAAGCGGGTGACGCTCAGCGGAGAAGGGACGTTTTACCATATGGTGCGTCAGGCGCAGGGATCATTACGCGCAAGATGTTGATTTGCCAAGCGGCATCCGCTGCGAATTTGACATTCGCCGCCTTTCGGGGCGGCTTTTTGTTTTCCCCCGCTGAACGCCGCCTAAAATCTCTATGAATCTGTAAAATTCAGTTGAAAACAAGCGCAAAGTGTGGTAAAGTAGGTATGTATGCGATTTTTCCCCGCACAGGCGGAATTTTGCTGCATTGCGGCACGCTCGGAGGAAACGAACCATCATGACGATTATGAATGTCTTATCCCTGTTCGGCGGACTGGGGCTGTTCCTGTTCGGGATGCAGCTGATGGGCGAAGCGCTGGAAAAAGCGGCGGGTACACGGCTGAAAAAGCTCCTCGGCATGGTCACGGGCAACCGCTTCCTCGCCATGCTCGCGGGCATCACCATCACGGCGGTGGTGCAGTCCTCCTCCGCGACGACGGTCATGGTCGTCGGCTTCGTCAACGCGGGGCTGATGTCCCTGACGCAGGCGGTCGGCGTGATTATGGGTGCAAACATCGGCACAACGGTCACGTCGCTGCTGCTGTCGGTGCAGATTGATTTCGCCGCCATCTTCACGTTTCTGGGGCTGATTCTCTCGAATCTTCCCGACAAGTACAGAACCGCCAAGCAGTTCGGCACCATCACGATGGGCTTGGGCATCCTGTTCATCGGCATGAACACCATGTCCGGCGCGATGGAGCCGCTGCGGACGTGGGAGGGCTTCCAGAAGGCGATGGCGTCCATCAACAACCCGATTCTGGGCGTGCTGATCGGCGCGGGCATCACCGCCGTCCTGCAATCCTCCGCCGCCAGCATCGGCATCCTGCAAACGCTCGTCGCGCAGGGGCTGATTGGGCTGGATGGCGCCATTTTCATCCTCTTCGGGCAGAATATCGGCACTTGCGTTACGGCGCTGCTGGCGTGCGCGGGCACAAACTCCACCGCCAAGCGCGCGGCGACGGTGCACCTGCTCTTCAACGTCATCGGCACGGTGATTTTCGTCATCATCGCCTGCTGCCTGCCGCTGGCAAGCTGGGTCGAGATGCTCTCCCCCGGCAACCTCAAGCTGCAAATCGCCATCGTCCACATTCTCTTCAACGTCACGACGACGGCGCTGCTGCTGCCCGCCGCGAGCTGGCTGGAGAAGCTGGCTTGCCTGCTGATCAAGGACGACGGCTCGACCGCCGAGGAAATGAAGCTGCGCTACTTTGACGCGCGTATGCTCAAAACGCCGCCGATTGCCGTGGCGCAGCTGTTCAACGAAGTGCAGCGCATGGGCGGCATTGCGATGGGCAACTTCCAGCGCGCGATGGAGTGCTTCAACGAGTGGGACGCAAAGAAATCCGAAGAACTGGCGCGGAACGAGGACGTGCTGGACTACCTGAACCGCGAAATCACCGATTCGCTGGTGGATGTGAAGGGGCTTGACCTGTCCGAGAAGGACACGAAGCTGGTCGGCTCTATGTTCCACGTCGTCAACGACATGGAGCGCATTGGCGACCACAGCCAGAACATCATGGAATCGGCGCAGCTGAAGAATCAGGACGAGGTGAAATTCTCGCCCAAGGCGGTGCAGGAGCTGGAAAGCCTGTCGAACCTTGTGCGCGCGCAGATGCAGCGCTCGCTGGATATGTTCAAGGCGCAGGTAACGGACGACACGCTGCTGGGCGAAGTGGAGAGCGTGGAGGACGAAATCGACACGACGACCGAAGCCCTGCGCAGCCACCACATGGACCGCTTGAAGAACCACAAGTGTTCCGCGAAGAACGGCATGATTTATCTGGACATGCTGACGAACCTCGAACGTATCGGCGACCACGCGGAGAATATCGCCACGTCGGCGAAATCCGCAACGGGGATTTGAGTTATCCACATTGCTTCCACATGAAAACCTCGCGACAGGTGATGCCGCGAGGTTTTTTTGGTTCTATTGATTCTGCTGATTTTATTCGCCGATTTCCGCGTAAATCATTTCCACATGATTCTGGCATTCCTTCGCGAACGTCTCCGCATCAAACGCGCCGTTCAGATAGCGCTGCACCAGCACCCGAAGCGCGTCGTCATACGTCAGCGGCGAACCCTCGGACACATACAGCGATTTCGCCATCTCCTGATAGTAGGCAATATCCTCCGCCGAAGAGAAGTAACGCCACTGCTCCATGTTTGCGTACTGCTCCTGCAAGTCGCGCAGGGTGTCCTCGTCGGCGCGCTCTTTATCTGCTTTCTGTTCCAGCAGTGCGATTTTTTCCGCAAGTTCATCCAGCTGCGCCACCATCGACGGATTTTCAATCGGCTCGGTCAGGTTGTCATAGATAAAGTAACTTCCATCTGTCAGATGTGTCGCGCAGTATTCCAAAAACTGAATCGCGGCTTCCTGATTCTTGCCGTAGGGGTTCACCACGGCAATGGTCACATACGTTTCAACCGCGCTGTTCTGCTCCGGGAAAATGCGCGGCACGAATTGAATCATCTGCGACGGGGCGGACGAAGCACCCGGAATCATGAAAATATTTTCAAATGCCATGCGCGGCTCTTCTTCCGCGGGCAGTTCGTCCTTGATGCGCTGGACGTAATGCAAAAACGTTTCGTCCGTAAAGTCCAGTCTGCGTCCCTCCTGCAGGGAGGTCATGATGTAATACTTCATGAACAAGTCCATCATGCCCGACTGGGTGTATCTCTGCATCAGAAGCCCTGTTTCTTCCGGCAGAAGCCCTTCTTCCAGAATTTCGTTGCACACATCCAGCAGTTCGTCGAACGTTTCAGGGCACGCCATCCCCCACTCGTCCAGATACTCCGTCAAGACCATCATGCCCATCGGGGAAGCATCTATTATCCAGCCCATCAGCGTATCGTCATCCGTGCAGACGGGGCGCAGAGCGGGATAGACATGCTGGAAAGCGCCCTGCAAAATCGCGCTGCCGGTTAGCGGCGCGTAGTATTTCATGTTTTTGAGGGTATATAAGCCGTCGTAAGCAGTGAAAGCAAACAAATCAATGTCGGGATTCTTGATAACGTAGGCGGTCGAAATCGTGTCCATGATGTCTACGGACTTTTCGCAGGTGATGCTGATGCCGCTTTCCTGTTCAAACTGCTCCATGCGTTCCATCAAGGCATAATACTGATTGGTGGCAATGTTCAGTTCTGCATTTTCCGCGTGGGCGGCAAAAGCGCACAGGGGCAGAGCGGCGCAGAGCATCAGCGACAGAAACTTTTTCATTCGCTTCTCCTTTATCTGTCACAGTAGGATTACGATTGCCGCGCTGTCTGCCCCATGGGATTCACGCCTTTCTGTATCGTTCGTTTTTCATGCCAGTATCTTCATTTGTAATATAGCATGTGCTTTTTGTTTTGTCAAGTCACGTCGCCATTTTTTTGCAGCGCATTAGATGTGACGAATATACTCCCCCACGACCTCCACCAGCCCATCCGCCTCCTTCGGCGCGTACCGCGGCGAAATCGCGAGCGTCACGAAGTCATACGCCCCCGCCGCGCGGAAATCGCGGTAGTCGTCGTACACGCGGAAGGGCACGGTCGGCTCTGCGCCGTTTTTCGCGGCGAACATCTGCGCGGTCAGCGAATTGAGATGGATGTTGCCGTCCGCGTCAAGCAGCACTTGCGGAATATCCGCCCGCGAACGCGGATTGCGCACGTTATCCAGCGACGAAATCCGCCGCATCGCCAGCGCGAACAGCAGGTAATTCGCCTCATCGAGCTTCTTCTGGGCATAGAAGGCGGCGTAGTCCAGCCGCTTTGGGACGGGCATGGACAGGACGTTGAACAGCACGAAGTTCGGGCCGGGATAGCCGATGCCGAGGTCGCTGTGGGCGTCAACGTGGGTGACATCGAAGGGGGCGGTCAGGCGTCCGGCGGCGATTTGCTCCTCCCAGAACGTGAGGGCTTGGTCATGCGTCTCGAAGATTTTGCCGGGCGTGGGATGTTTTTTTGACAAGCCACACTGGTTTTCGAGGAATGCGCGGACGGCGGATGCTTCCCACGGCTCATGTCCGGGGAGGGACGGGCGGTGTCCTAATTCGGCAAGAGGGCAGCAATCAGCGAGGAAAAAGTCGAGGTCAATGTCGAGAACGCGCATGGTAATGCTTCTTTCTGCTGAAATCAGCGGGATTTCCGTTCTATTATACCCCATTCCCCCTCACGGCGCAAGGTCGATGATGCTGTTGTCGCTGCCGCCCTCGGCGAAGGAATCCGGCACTTGCCCGACGATGATGCTTTCTGCCATCGCCATCTGCGTGCTGGCCTGCACGTTTTTCGCGCCGGTCGGAATGACGATTTGCACGTTCGCAGTCAGGACGAGGGAAATGCGGTGGCGTGTCTGGTTGATGCCGGCAGTGGTGAAATCAGTGCTGAACGCCGCCTGCACCGAGCCGACAGGCAGAATCTGCACGGCGATGCCCGGCCCCGCGCCCGCCAGCAGCGTCAGCCCGATGGCACTGCCCAGCGGCACAACGACGGTTTTCTGCCCCATGGCGGTCAATCTTTCCTGCGCAAGCAGGGACGCCTGCGCCGCCAGACGGTTCATCTCCGGGGTATTCGCCTGAATCAGGCGCACTTGCCCTTGATCGTCCTTCTCGACGGTCATCAGGTCGGCGTAATGCACGCCGAGTCCGAGCATCTCAGACGCTGCCTCGTTGAGCGCCTGAATCGCCAGCGACCGCGCCGTCGCCTGCGAGAGCGTCAGCACGACGTCGGTCACGTTGCGCTCGACGCGGAGAATCAGCAGCGTCATCAGCACAAGCAGCAGCAGTGCGCGTTTCCACCGCCGCCGGGGAGATTTTCGCCGCTTTGCAGGAATTTTCGCTTCTGATTCGTTGTTTGTCTGGGGCATGGTGCATCCTCCTTTCGTCGCCTGCCATTGCAGGATGCGCGAATATGTGCTATAATATAGGATGTAATTTTGTATGCTCTTGTGGATTGGCATCCACGTTTTCATATTCCGCCGGGGCGCGCATCATGCCGCTGACGGCGCAAAGGGGCTGAAGCAGTGAAGAAACGCAACGATTTCCCGGACTTTGTGCCGGAAAACGACGATTTTGCCTATCAGGACGGTCATCCCGACGACCTGCAGGGCGATGATCCTGACAAGTACGACCCGAACTGGGCGGACGACGACGCCCCCGTGGAAGTTGCGGGGCAGGCGGACATGTTCGCGCACGAGGACTTCTGGAACGCTTCGGCGGATGATAGCGAAGCGCTGCCGGAGGAGGAAAAGGTCTACAAGCACTCCATTTTCAAGCCGGAGATGAAGAAGCCGAACTTCGTGCTGTCGATTGCCGTCAACGTCATCCGCATTTTCGCGGTGCTGGTGCTGGTGGCAGGGCTGGCGGCAGTCGGCGCGGTGGTCGGCATTGCGAAAGGGTACATGGAAACTGCCCCGACGCTTGACCTCGCCGCGATTGACGATCAGGCGCAGACCTCCTTCATCTACGACGCCAACGGCAACCTCATCACCGAATACAAAGGCTCGGAGAACCGCGTCATCGTGTCGATTCAGGCCATGCCGACATACCTCCAGCACGCTTTTATCGCCGTGGAGGACGCGCGCTTCTACACGCACAACGGCGTGGACATCAAGCGCATTATCGGCGCGTTCGTGTCGAACCTGTCCTCCTCCTCCACGCAGGGCGGCTCGACCATCACCCAGCAGCTGATTAAGAATACGCTCCTTTCCTCCGAGCAGAGCTACAAGCGCAAAATTCAGGAAGCGTACCTCGCCATGCAGCTGGAAACGCGCTACACAAAGGATCAGATTCTCGAAAGCTACCTGAACACCATCTACCTCGGCGAAAACTACTACGGCGTGTACACCGCCGCGCAGGGGTATTTCGGCAAATCGCTGGGCGAACTGACGCTCCGCGAATGCGCCATGCTGGCGGGCACATGCAACTCGCCCTACTACTACAATCCGCGTCGGAATTTCTACACGCGGCAGAAGGAAGGCGTGGATTACCCCGCCATCACCAACGACCGCACCAACTACGTCCTGCGCTGCATGTACGAAAACCAGTACATCACCTATGAGCAGTATCAGGAGGCGCTTGACCCGACGACCGCGCATGTGCTGGAGAAAGACCCGAACACGGCTACCGGCATGTACGCCTACGCGCACTACGTCGAATACGCGGTGGATGAGGTCATCGACATTCTGCTGCAGCTGAACAACCTTGAGGACACCTCCGCCAACCGCAACGCCATGGAAAACAAGCTGCGCACCGGCGGCTACCACGTCCAGCTCGCCATCGACACCTCCATTCAGTCCACCGTCGAGGATACGCTGGAAAACTGGACGAACTACCCCACCCTGCGCGACCCGGCGGACAAGGTCTACCGTACGCGCAATTCCGACGGCACATACGACGAAACGGTTGAGCCGCAGGCCGCCGCCGTCGTTGTGGACTACCACACGGGCGAAATCAAAGCCATCGTCGGCAGCCGCACGCGCCCGACGGCGATGAAAACCTTCAACCGCGCGGTGGATATGACCATGCCCGTCGGCTCGTCCATCAAGCCGATTGCCGTGTACGCCCCCGCGATTGAGCTTGGCGCATCCCCCGCGAGCATCGTGATGAACATGCCGCTGCCGATTTCCGGCTGGCGCGGGTCAAACGGGCAGGATTCGTGGCCGCGCAACT
>UMBE01055010.1_pt1 | contig 14954 bp, 21 predicted proteins | sample 1963881 | NCBI WGS metagenome assembly UMBE01 (sample SAMEA4835933, study PRJEB28245) | human gut metagenome | biome: gut microbiome; material: fecal sample | place: Denmark | collected 2008 | reverse complement strand
TGGGGGACAGTTAAAGAAACTTACACAATCACAACAGAAAGGATGGGTCAGCATGAAAAAGATTAGTGCTACATTATGCATTTTGAAAGGAGAATAAGCAATGATTGACAATAAAAGACTTAGCGGCTTTGTGTTTCAGTGTATTGCAGAATTTGGTTCTGAGAGTCAAACTGATATTTTACAAGAGGAATGCGCTGAACTTATTCAGGCGTGCTCTAAAGCAAAACGAGGTTACCCAGACTCTAAAGAACGACTCATTGAAGAAATCGCTCATGTACTCGTATCGTCTTCGGTGGTTGCTCGAATTTACGATATTAATGAAGACGATATTGTGAATGAAATCAATAAGAAAGCAGATAAATATGGATTTTGCCGAGTGAAAGGAGTAAACAAAATGAATAAAGAAGAAAGACCTACTATGGCAAGTATAGAGGCAGTGAGCAAATATTTAGTTGAAATATTCCGCGTAAGTGAATGTCCAAGTAAGTCTGAATGTCCAAGTGAGTCTGAATGTAAGAAGTGCAAATATAATGAACTTTGCGCAAAACTTGATGAATTAGCAAAGGTGGTCGACAAATGATTCTATATAACGCATGGCATTTATTAAGCCGCTTTAATAACCTCTATGCAGTGTCAACAAAAGACAATGTAGCAAGGTTAATAAGCCAGAAAAATATTAACTATTATGGCCGCAAGACAGTAACATTCATGTGCATAAAGGATGGTGCGCTTCATTGCTATTATTAATTATTGCCGTTTTTGCTATTATTGCTTATGAAATATTTGCGTTAATTATAAGTGATGATATTACAGGTTTTGTAAGGTGCAATGAATATGCGCTTTATGCTATTGTAATTTTCTTATCGTTTTTATATCTTTATATTTCTTGCTGGAGGTTTAGACATGGTTAAGTATTGCAGAAACTGCGGTTTACCTTTTGAGGCATTAAAGGTTAATCAGTTATATTGTAATTATTGTCGGATATGGTTAGGCAATTCTTCAAAGAAATCTCACACAGAAGCGGCTATTGAAGAAATTAACCGTAAAGCAAGCGCGTTAGGGCTAAGTTATGGCCAAAGGTGCAGAGGAATAAACTATAAATTAGAAGTTTATGTTCATTTATTGACAATAGCAAAATAGCATGATATAATATAAGTATAGAGGGCATGACAACAAATGAATCGCGCGTTGATAGGAACTACTCTTTAATTAGAGCTATCGCGCATGAGTTAGTTACTCCCGTTCGGTTGTTGCGTGTACCTCTATTTGTTTTATGAGGTGCAAAAATGGATAAGAACAAAGAGTTGACAGAAAATCTTTATAATGCTTGTAAAAATTGGTTAGAAAATTTTGAGTGCCCATTAGATGAATGGAAAAAGACTTGTCAACAAATGCCTTGCTATTTTCTTTGTAGGCATCTACAATTAACAAAAGAAAGTGCGAAAATTTATTTAGAAAGTAGGCGATTTTAAATGGCATGGTTTGACCCAACAGATATATTAAACAAACAAAGGCTATTTAATTTTGTAACAGGCCCAAAGGGCGACGGCAAAACTACAGGTTGTCGCAATTATGGTTTAAACCTATTTTTGAAGGATAATACATCCGAATTTTGCGTTATTCGTCGTACCAAAACAGAAACGCAAAAAGCATACAAAAAGTATTTTGACGATATTAACACAAAGTTTAATTATAATCTTGACATAAAATACCGCTCTAATATGGCAGGTATTGAAACAGACGACGGCTTTAAACCTATTTGTCATTTTTTCAGTTTGTCAACAGATGCGGGTATACAGGGCGTGAACCTGCCAAATTTGCGCTATATGATTTTTGAGGAAATATTTCTTGACCCACGCAAAGGTAAACGCTATTTGAAAAATGAGCCGGAGGAATTCGCCCGGCTGTATGATACGTTGGCTCGTCCGTCTGACCCAAATAGAAAACGTGTACCTGTAATTTTTATAGGTAACTCTTTTGCGAGTAGCAATCCGTACTATAACTTTTTCCATGTTCAATTAAATAGCAAGGGCGAATTCAAAAATAAAAACATTTACGCCTTGCATATTAACGACGAGGAATTTACCGCCCATGCAAAATCAACCGAGTTTGGCCAAATTATGGCAAATAGTGCTTATGCAAAACATGCTTTTGAAAATGATTTTTTATTAGATAATTTTGACTTTGTTGTAAAAGACTTTCCCAAAGGTGATTTAATCTATACTTTTGTGTACGATGGCAAAACTTACGGTGTATGGGTGAATTTTAAAAGCGGGGGTTTATTTGTTAGTACAAAGTATAACCCGAATTGTCCATGCAGTTACACATTTACAACCGAGAATATGAAACCTAATCTATTAACAGGTAAAATGTTCTGCCGTGGCTATCATGGCGAATTAACTAAATTTGCGTATAACACAGGTTGCCTATTCTATGAGAGTCTAGCGATAAAAGATATGTTTTATGACATTGCTAGAATTTGCAATTTTTAGTAAATAATTTTGAAAAACTTATTGATATTCTACCTTATTTATGTTATAATATATACAGAGGTTGAGAGAAACCTCGAATACAAACGAAAGGAGAACAGCACAATGAAATTCAAGAAAATCTGTACCAAGGTGGAATTTTTGGAGAAGCAGGAAGATGGTAACTGGATTGAGAGCGTAGATATTGTAGCTGGGCGAATTGCAAAAAGTAGGTTGACCAGTTATGGCATTATTCAGTCTGTAAGCTATCAAAAATGTGACGTTGAAATTCCCGATGCAATCGTAAACCAGTACGCAAACATTACCGAAATTAGCCAGTAAAGAAAGGAAGAACTACCTATGTTTAATCAGAATCTTGTACCGAAAGAAACGCCCGCAACCATGATGGAGAGTAGTATTTTCGGCGGTTGCTATTGCAGCCTCCCCATGAATACTGACGAGGAAAAGAAGAAGATTTTTAACGCAACTAACCGCGCCGATGCGTCTTTGCGTGAATGTATCAATATGCCCATTGAAATGACGGGTCTTTATATTGAGCCTGTCGAGTTTGAAGCAAAGGACGACGACGGCAGTCCCATTGAAGGTAAAACGCAGTTGACCCCGCGTATGATTATTTTTGATAAGGATGGCAAGAGTTACGGCTGCTGTTCTATGGGCGCTTACAATAGTATTAAACGTATTGTTAGTATGTACGGTTTGCCCGATACGTGGGATAAGCCTATTACCATTGTCCCGGGGCTTGTTACCAGCGGCAAGAATCAGGTATTGACCATTACTATTGCATAAAGCAATATAAATATAGAAAGGGCGGTAAACTTGTAATGAATGCAGGCAAGTTTACCGCCCTTATTTTATTGGGGGTGCTATAATGGCGCGTAAATTTAGTAAACTATCTGAAAAGGAATTGTCTATTGCAGTAAGCAGATATAACCAGATGCGAACGCGCTATATAAAATCGGGCGGTAAAACAGTTGCACCAAAAATAACCACGCAAGAATTAAAAGCCCAAAGCGAAAATACCGCGCAATTAAGACAACAAATTAAACGATTAAATGATTATAAGAAAATTGCAGATTTTGAAAGTGCAAAAGTTAAGGGCTTTAGATTTGCTACAACAAAAGGCGAACGGCGCACAATTAGCAGACTGGACAGAGCGGCACGACAGCGATACAAAAAAGAAATTGCAAAACTAGAGGCACAGAAAACAACGGCAAGCAACCAGGAACTAATAAATAAAATTATCCCCGGTATTGAAGAATTAAAAGCAAAACCAACAAAAATCAGCAATATTCCTAATCGTGAAATTTTGGGAAAAGTACAAAGCAGATATGAACGTGAACAGCGATACTATAAAAAGTATGGCCAAGCGGAATCACCTATTTTGCGGCTTGACCATTATTTAGCCGCATTTGTAAAGGTTGGTTGTTTTAGTGTTTCAAATGGCCCCTTAGTTTATGATGCATTGGCAAAGTTAAGCAATGAAGAATGGGCAAAGCTGATTGAAGATTATCCATCAATAATCGACCTTGACTATCTATATGACCCCGGTATTAGCGCACAAGCAAAAGTCAATGCGATTGCAAATGCGTTACAAATGGTTATATATGATGATAATTTGCCCGATGAGATTTAAACCATGCGTACAAGTAATATATGGTCGTGCGATTTTGAAACGACAACAGACCCGGATGACTGCCGCGTGTGGGCATGGGTCGCTATAAACATATATGATAATACAAAGCGTGAATACGGAAATAGCATAAGTACATTTATTGATTTTTTATGGGGGCATAATAGGAAATGCTATTTTCACAACTTAAAGTTTGACGGCACATTTATACTAGATTATCTATTAAAAAATGGCTGGTCGTTAAACAAAGAAAAGAAAGATTTGCAAACGTGCGAATTTAATACGTTAATAAGCGATAAGGGTTTTTATTATACAATGTGTTTATGTTTTGGCCCTAAGTCAAAATGTGAAATAATTGACAGTTTAAAAATATTGCCATACAGCGTTGATGCAATTGCAAAGGGCTGGAAATTACCAGTTCAAAAACTTCATATTGATTATAAAGCATACCGAGAACCGGGCCACGAATTAACCAAAGAAGAAAAAGACTATATTACAAATGATGCACTAATTGTTGCGATTGCCTTGAAATCCACATTCGACGACGGTTACAAGAAAATAACAGCAGGTAGCAATGCTTTTAATTTCTATGTTGACAAGTGTATGGGCGGTAAAAAGGGGTTTAGAAATACATTTCCCATTCCCGAAAATGACGCTTATTTACGTAAAGCTTATAGGGGCGGCTTTACCTATGTTGCTCCTCAATACAAAAATAAGCTAGTTGGTGCAGGGCGCGTTTATGATGTAAACAGCTTATATCCTTTTGCGCTACATTCACCGCACGTATATCCGTATGGAGAACCTATTTATTTTACTGGCGAATATCAAAAGAATGATAAATATCCTCTCTATTTTCAGCGCTTTTATTGTGATTTTAAACTAAAACCAGACCACTTACCGACGATACAGATGAAAAACACAGCAGGTTATAATCCTACTGAATATGTTACAGAAAGTCTTAATGACAGTGTGCCGCTAACATTAACTAGCGTCGATTTGGCGTTATTTTTTGACCAGTACGACGTTTACAATTATCGTCCGATTGATGGCTACATGTATAAAGCGGGTGAAAAGCTATTTGACACATATATAGATTACTTTTATAAACAGAAACAGCAAGCAAAACAAGAAAAGAACTATGCACGCTATCAACTAGCAAAACTAATGCTTAATAGCTTTTATGGTAAGATGGCGACTAACCCTATATGCGCGAGTCGATGGCCCACATTAAAAGATAACAGATTAGCATATTTACCGGGCGAGATTGAAAACCGCGAGCCTGTTTATATTCCCGTCGGTTGTTTCTGCACCGCATATGCAAGAGACGTTACTATTCGGGCCGCGCAGTCATGCTATGACCGTTTCATGTATGCGGATACGGATAGTTTGCATGTTTTGGGCGATTATGACGTGCCGGGTCTTGATGTTGACGATTACAGGCTAGGCGCTTTTAAGCATGAAAACACATTTACACAAGCAAAATATCTAAGACCTAAATTATATATGGAAGAAATGATAACAGGACGCGGCGAAACATTCATATTAAACGACTGGACAGTTACAGGCGCAGGAATGACAAAAAGTGTAAAACAGAAAGTAAGTATAGACTCTTTTGAATACGGGGCAGTATTTGACGGAAAATTAACAACAAAGGTCGTTCCGGGCGGTACTGTTTTGGTAGACACAACATTTAAAATTCACGGTTAAATCTATTGACAAATACTAAATTATAGTGTATAGTAAAGTAAAGAGGTGATTAAAATGAACATCAAAGTAGCACAGTTAACTTTAATCATGATTGCAATTATTGCGGATTATCTGATAGGCATTATCAAAGCATGTTACAAGCATGAGTACAAAAGCGAGGTAATGCGTCAGGGCCTTTACCATAAACTTGCAGAGATTGCCGCCGTTGCTATCATGTTTTATTTGCAGTTGGGTTTGCCGATGATTGGTATTGCAATCGACTTTCCTTTTATTAGTTTTATTACACTGTATATTATTGTAATGGAACTTTCGAGCATTGTTGAAAATATCGGTGAAATCAACCCCGATTTAATTGGCCCTCTTTCTGATGTATTCGAAAAGGTAAAGCAAGTAAAGGATGATAAATATGGAAAAAATCATTGATGTTAGCAAATGGCAAGGTACTATTGATTTTGGAAAAGTTAAGAAAGCAGGATTTACTGGCGTGATGATTCGCGCGGGGTTTGGTAATAAAAACGGTTACTTGTACCCTGACGAATGTTTTGAGCGGTTTTATGCCGATGCTGTAAGTGCAGGTATGCACGTTGGCGCTTACTTTTATACATCTGGCTTGTTTCATCAAGCGGGCCGGGGCGCAAAAGAAGCCGCGTACTTTTTGGGACTCATTAAGGGCAAAAAGTTTGATTTGCCTATTGCCTGTGATATTGAACTAAGCCCCGATGGATACAGAACCGCAACCAGCAAAAACGCAATTGACTTTTGCAAATATCTTGAAAATGCTGGCTATTATGTAATGATTTACGCTAGTGACATTAGCGGCTTTAAGTCTAGACTTGATGTAAATATGCTAAATGCCTATGATAAATGGGTCGCACGTTATAATAAGAATGGCCCCCAGTATGTAAAAGATTGGGGTATATGGCAGTATGGCGGTAGTACGAACTATCTTGCACATGTTCATGTTGACGGCGTATACAGTACGGCCTGTGACCAAAACTACATGCGCCGAGACTATCCCAATATTATTAAGCGTGTAGGGCTTAACGGTTATCCGAAACAGGCAAGCGCGGCAAAACTTTACAGCTTTACCGTTGATAATATTAGTGCAGGAGATAAAGAAAAATTTGTTGCACTTGCAAATGAACTACAGATTAAAAGTGAGGTGAAAGAAAAATGACACGTGAAGAAATGCAAGCAGTCTTGACAGAATTTGCAGGGGCGGACGCTGAAACGCAGGGCCAGCTTGCCGCACGATTGCTAGACGAAAACGACGCAATTATTACAGAAAGCAACAACCGAGAAGCGGCCCGTCTTGCCGCCGTGGAAAATGAAAGTGCATTGCGCAAGCAATACGTTGAGCGCTTTTTAGGTGCAGTCCCCGGCCTGACAGACCCGCCCAAACCACCCGAAAACGACCCGCCCGAGCGTGTAACTTTTAATTCTTTATTTAAGTAAAAGGAGTGTTTTATTATGCCTATTAAACCTACTGTATCCCAGCTTAATGCAAACAGCGTTGGTATCCTTAACGCAATTCGAGATAATGCAAGCGCCGAATATTATCAGGCAGTACCACAGGCAAAGGCCACTACGGAAAGTATCCGCGCTGTTGGTGAGCAGATTCTTGCATTTCAGCCCCGCATGAATGAGTTTGTATCCGCGCTGGTCAATCGCATTGCCCGCGTGGTTGTTACTAGTAAACTGTATTCTAACCCGCTTGCGTTTGCCAAAAAGGGCCTTTTGGAATATGGCGAAACTATTGAAGAAATTTTCGTTGATATTGCAAAAGCTAATGCCTATGACTGGAATAGCACGAACGAAACTGAACAGGCGTTTAAACGCGAAAACCCCGATATTAAAACCGCGTTCCATGCGCTGAACATGCAGACGTATTACAAAGCAACTGTCAGCGAACAGAACTTGCGGCAGGCGTTCCTTTCTCTTGATGGCGTAACTGACCTTATCGCCCGTATTGTCAACAGTCTTTATTCTGGCGAGGCATATGATGAATATATCATGATGAAATACATCATTGCACAGAGTCTCATTCCGGGCAATGTAAAAATGACAACTATTGACGCGGTAGACGATGAAGCAAGCGGCAAAGCGGCAGTTAAAAAGGTTAAGGGCATTACTGGCAAATTGCAGTTTATGAGCAAAGAATATAACATTGCTGGCGTGAATACCTTTATTCCGTCGCCGTCTGATATTTTCGTTGTTATGACCGCGGACTATGAAGCAAGCATTGATGTAGACGTACTGGCAAGTGCCTTTAATATGGATAAGGTGCAGTTTATGGGTCAGCGCGTACTTGTGGATTCGTTTAGTTTTAATGCCGGTGAACTTGCTAGACTTGATGAATTGCTTGCAAAAGACCCGACGTATACGAGACCTAGCGAGAATAACTTGACCTCACTAAATACTGTTGGTATTGTGGTAATGAGTCGTGACTGGTTCCAAGTGTACGACGTACTGAACCAGTTTACCGAACAGTACAATGCGGCTCTGCTGTATTGGAATGAATTCAACCACGTTTGGCGCATTTATTCCGCGTCGCCGTTCGCGCCTATTGTTGGTTTTACTAGCATGGCCCCGTCTGTTAGTTCCGTTGCCGTTAATGTTGCAAGCACGGCAAAACCGCAGGATAGACTTGTTGCGGTTGCAACTGTTACCGCCACTGATTTTGCAAACAAGGGTGTTAAATTCTCTATCTCGCCTACTACTAACGTAACAATCGACGAAAACACCGGCTTTATCGCATTTGGTGCAAAAGCAACAGGCAAATATACCGTTACTGCAACTAGCGTATTTGACCCGAAAAAGACGGGCACGGCCGCTATTACAGTTTCCTAATAACTGGCCCGGGAAACCGGGCCTTTATGAGAATAAAAGTACAAGCGGGTGCAATTCCCGCAATTCTCTATATTTACAATGAGGTGGAAACAATGACGCAAAATACAAGTTTATATATTTGCCGTGGTATTCCGTGGAATAGTGATTATTCCCATGTTAGATTATTTGCAAGTGCAAACGCGGCAAATACATATATTATAAGTAAAGCCGCCTACACTAAAACACAATACAGTTATATTAGCAAATCAAAGCAAATTCGCGTTGATGGCATGGCTGACCAGTACCGAGACTGTAACTATATTGCATGGAAGAATACAGGATATTCGAATAAATGGTTTTATGGCTTTATTACTGATGTAGTTTATTTAGCGGATAATACATGTTTGATTAGTTTTGACTATGATATTTTCCAAACGTGGTTTTATGATACTACTGTTAACCCGTCTTACGTTGAACGGGAACACGTAAACGACGATACAATCGGTGCTAACACTGTGCCCGAAAACGTTGTAATGGGTGACCCCGTAAACGTGGCAAGCAGTAACAATTATATCCCGCATAAATGGTATATGTATGCAACGCAAATTTTTAAAGAATTGACGCAAGATGGGTTTACAGCTATTGCCCCGGGGGCGGAAAATAATGAAGTTTCCGGCTATTATAAAATCCCTCTTACTGATAGAACACAGGCAAATAGAGTGGTTGAACTTTACACTCGCAAGGGTAAACTAGAAAGTCTTATTTCTATGTTTGCACTTACTGATGAGAGCAGTACCGCAAGTGGTCAAACTTATACTATTGCAAGTCCTGTCAAGTTTGGCGGCTATGTTCCTAAAAATAATAAGTTATTTTGTTATCCCTATAATTATTTAACGCTTGTAATGGCCGGTAGCGAAACGCCGTACCGTTACGAATGGTTTACAGATAGAGTTGTAGGGTTTCGCTTGAAATTACCTAAATACGCGGGCGGCAGTAGTTATATTTATCCCGTAGGGTATGAAAAAGAAGAAAGTTCAGGCGCTAGTTTCGCTCTTGAGCATTCAATCCCAACAGGCTCATATCCTACTGCGAGTTTTGGCGCAAACCAATTTCAAAATTATCTTGTGCAGTATGGCCCACAATTAGCAGTAGGCTTAATTGGACAGGTTGTAAACATTGGTGCAAGTGCCGCAACAGGCAATGCAGGAGAAGCAATTTCCACGGGCGTTGCGATTGGGCAAAATATTATGGATTTACGCACGCACTCTTTAAATTCACAAACAGTAGCAGGTACACAGAGCGTAGCGCAACTTGTCTATGATACGCAGTTAATTATTAGAATCGTTTCTAAGCAGATTTTGCCAGAATATGCACAAATCATTGACGAATATTTTACCGCGTTTGGGTACAAAGTTTGTAGAATCAAAGCCCCGAATATTACCGGGCGGCCCTCGTGGAACTATGTTAAAACAATCGGCGCACAAGTTAGCGGCAATATCCCAGAATATGCAGAAACGGCATTAAAAGCAATGTTAAATAATGGCGTTACATTTTGGCATACAAACGATGTTGGAAATTATAGCTTGAATAACAGTCTTTAAAAGAGGTGTTAAAAATGCAGAGACCCCCGTGGATTGAAAACGCAAAATATTTTACTAACGTTACTTATAGTACATGGTTTAACCGCCTGTACAATATCGCAATTAGTCGTTTTGAATGGCTAAATTTACCAGATACTTGCAACGAAAAATTTATTGAACAGGTGCTTTTCTTTAACGGGTTTATGGTAGGTTATAAAGATACTGCACTAAACAGCTTTTTAATTATGCCCTGCACTAATAACAGTGTATTGGATATTTTCGGCTATCCCGCTAAGGTAAACGCTTACGGCTATAACGGTTACATGGCCCAGAATTTGACCCCGTATACAATTACATTAGGGCAAGAGCCGACAAGGGCAGATGCGGCTTTATTGTATGCTAATTATAGCCGTTGCCCAGACCTGCCCGCTGTTTTATATTTTGCCCGGAAACTTACAAAAATTGACCGTACAATAGACGTTAATATCAATGTACAGAAAACGCCATATATTATTAGTTGTGGTGAAAACCAGCGCTTAACCGTCGCTAATATGTTTAAACAGGTGGATAATTTCGAACCTGCAATTATTACTACTAAATTTTATGGACTGAATGGCGAAAAGCCTATTAATGTTATGGACTTGAAGCCGCCATTTGTTGCCGATAAAATGCAGACTTTGAAGCGGCAGGTATACCAAGAAGCCCTCACCTATTTAGGCATTGAAGCAAACACAAGTGAAAAAGCAGAACGGCAAGTTACCGAAGAACTGACCGCAAACATGGGTGAAACGGAAAGCATGAGACAAAGCCCGCTTGCGTCCCGCAAACAGTTCTGCAAAGAATTTAATAAAATCTATGGAACTAACATAGATGTTAAATTCCGTAGTGATTTACAACTTTCGCAAATTATGGAAAATGGGGGTTTGACAGATGGCGAACTTTACGACGACGACAAGAACAATTTGTGAAATGCTAACGGGCAAAACAACCCCCATTGGCAGAGTTATTACAGAGGCCGCACCGTTATTTTTCAATTTTAATTTTCCTTTTTACGATGAAACAAAACGGGCAGAATTTGAACAAAATTTTTTACGGCATTTCTATATGCGGGAAATCGGACTGGAAACGATTGATTATTTCATGTTACGACTTGAAGATAAACTAAACACGATTATGCCGTATTATAATAAATTGCTTGCCGTCAATGCTAAAGATTATGACCCGTTTTATAATGAGATTATCGACGAAAGTATAACCAGAGAAAGAACGGGAACTATTAACGGCACTGACACTACAGAAAGTAGTAATAATAGTACTACTAAAGGCACAACCACAAGCACAACCCAAAGTAACGCCGATGATAGCAACCAGCAAAGCGATTTACCGCAGGGCAATTTGGCTAATTTTAACGATGATTCTTATATGTCAAGCGCGGGAAAGGGGCATACAGAAAGCAACAGCACTGTAAACGGCACTGACGAAACCACGGGCACAAATAGCGGAAAAAGTAGCGCAACCCGGGCTGAAACTAACACAGGCAATGAAACGGAAAAACGCACCGCAAATAATACACGCGGTAATAAATCCGAAATGCTAAGAATGTACTATGAAGCACAGCGCAATATTTTAGATAATATCTTTAATGACTGTGAAGATTTGTTTATGGGAATTTGGTGTTAATTATGGCAAAAGAAATAAAAGTTACCTTTGACGATGGCGGCATATATGAAGGATTTGCAAACACATATACGTTAGATAATTCGATTACCTATTATTTTTCATTTGACCGCGATTATAGAGTACAATTAACTAACGGTGCAATAACATTACAGGAATACAGAAATGCTGGCGCATGGTATCCTATAGAGCTTATTACAAAGTTTGAATTGACCGAAATTAGCGGCGGCGGCGCAACAAAAGAATGGGTACAAGATAATTTTGTACTAAAATCCGGCGACACAATGAGCGGGGCACTTAAATTTAATTATGGCGATGGCGTAAAAGTTACTATTGGCCAAACCGCCGATACAAAACGCGGCTATATCAAACTAAACGGCAATATGTATTTTATCAACACCGAGAATAAACCGATTGCATCGCTTGCAACTGAAAAGAATTTTGCATTAAATCTATATCAGTCTAGTGATAAAACAGATAGCTTTATTGTGTTTAGAAATTATGAATATGGCAATAGCGGGCTAACCCGCTCTATTAGTTATTCAAAATTTGCAAATAACGATGCTGGCAGTTCGTGGGTATTTAACGGCACATATATTGCTAATAATGGGTGGACGTTTAAGTCCGGTGGAGTTTATTTTGAAACCTCTACATATTGGCGCACAAATAATATTATAAATGCCGCGATTTGGCCAAATGGCAATATTCGTATTTATAATAATGGTAATCTTGCAGTACATAAACTCGATCAATATGCCAACACAAACTATTATACATCTTATCAATATAACGGGCGTACAACCTATTCTAATATTGGCGGCGAAGACCCCCGCTATAGAATTATAGGATATAATAACTTTGTTAATAGTATTGAATCTTATGGCAGCATTACAATTAAAACGGAAAATCAAACCACAGGAGCACTTACAAGACTAAGACAAAACGGAATTTATATAGAAAATGCTAGTGACCCTAACAGTAATGATAGAACAGTTATACAAAGAACTGGATTCTGGCAATATGCAGGAAGTCAAGCACGGTTTACTGTTAATAGTGGCAGATTAGATATTTTTAACAACCAGCATATATTTTTACATAGTGGATTACCTAACACAACTGAAAGTTACCGGGAATTTAGCTATGATGCAATCAGCGGCTATAATAACGCACCCCTTAATATTACCTCTGATGTACGTATAGAAGCTAATGCACCTAATTTTTATGTTATTGCACCGCGGGGCACGAACATTACAAGTAATTATGGCTTTATCGTATTGCAGGATAGCAAGGGTGTTTATGGCCGTAGCAGTAACGCAGAAAATAACACTTATATTACTAATAAAACGCAAAACATATATGTGCAGACCTCACAAACCCCGGCCAGCGATAGTAAACGTGATGAACTGGCCGCAATACTTGACCTTTTCCAAATTGTTTATAATGTTTTGGAATCGGCAGGAATCCCCGGTGCAAGTGCAATAGCACAGTATACAGGTGATGTCGTGATGTGGATTTATGACAACCAAAACGGCGTATTAAAACCAACAATTACAAAAATTCGCAATCTAATACACAATTAAATAAGAGGTGAAATAAATGTTTATTCATGATATTGCTGATTTTCTTGTGAATTTGACATGCAAAGATATTAAACCGGATATTTATAGCGTGTTTGATTCACCATGTGAAAACAACTGCCCTAATAATGTAAACAGCGAAAAACTTACTATTTTAGAAATTCTAAACGCTATTGGGTGCAGGTTGAAAAACCTGTTCGGATTCGTTAAAATCAATACGACTACCGAAACTATCGACGAGGGCGAAGCGGTTGTAAATGTCAATGGCGACGCGGATAATTTGAATTTTGATTTTAAAATTCCCCACGGTAAAACTGGTCCTCAAGGCCCGGCAGGGCCCGGCATTGCTAGCGGTGGCACAACTGGACAGGTGCTTGCTAAAAAATCAAATACAAATTATGACACTGAATGGATTGATAATTCGGGCAGCGGTAGTACAGTAAGTGTAAACGTTGGTGAAACTACCACAGGCGAACCCGGTACAAATGCAAGCGTTACTAATAGCGGCGACGAAACAAACGTAGTATTAAACTTTACTATTCCACGGGGTAAAACTGGGCCTCAAGGGCCACAGGGTAAACCGGGTGCAGATGGTAAAACCGGCCCTCAAGGGCCAGCAGGGTCCGGGGTTGCCACTGGTGGCACAACTAGACAGGTGCTTGCTAAAAAATCTAATACAAATTATGACACTGAATGGATTAGCCCGTATCCTTACGTGCCTGTAGGTGGTATCATTGCATGGGATGGAACAGGCCTGATAGGTGCACCAGATTTAAGCACGCCAGAAAAAGTTGCTGCTGAATATGGATACGGCACGTGGGCACGGTACGGAACTGACAGGGTGATGGTTGGCGCTGGCGGAGAGTATAATGCAGGTAGTATTGGCGGTGAGAAGGAGCATACACTTAATATTGCAGAGATGCCGTCTCATCAGCATCAGCTCCACGGATGGGCAATCTCCGTAACGTCCGGCCCAGCAACGCAATTTACACCAACTTACCCCTACGACCAGTACGACAACACAAATCTTGTGACCCGTCCAGTGGGTGAAGGTCAGCCTCACAATAATATGCAGCCATACATCGGCACATACCGTTACCGCCGCATTAAGTAAAATAAAAGGGCAACTAATTTAGTTGCCCTTTTATTTTCGTCAAGCATCAACATTTGTTTTATTTAAACGTGTTATATTTTCTAACCTGATTCTTACAGATTTATTAAAGCCGTTATTGCCTAATTCGATTAGCTTAATTTCTCTTGATTCGTCAAACCACATTTATTTCACCTCTTTAATGCAAGTCAAAATTGCTCCATCTTTAAGTTCTGCGATAATCGTCCTTGCAAGAGCATCCTCTCTAGTATTAAATACATACATATTAACGCCACGAACAAAATACAAATCATAAGTTTTCATTTTGTTTCTTTCCTTTCTGTTGTGATTGTGTAAGTTTCTTTAACTGTCCCC
>UMBE01047501.1_pt1 | contig 15859 bp, 10 predicted proteins | sample 1963881 | NCBI WGS metagenome assembly UMBE01 (sample SAMEA4835933, study PRJEB28245) | human gut metagenome | biome: gut microbiome; material: fecal sample | place: Denmark | collected 2008 | reverse complement strand
CTTGGCGCCCCAGGTCTCCAGCTGGTCGGCGGCGGCCGCGCGGAACGTATCGGCGGCGCCCAGCATGACCTGCTTGCCTTCGGAGACGAGCAGTCGGGACAGCTTGCCCGCGGTGGTGGTTTTGCCAGTGCCGTTCACACCGACCATGATGATGACGCTTGGCTTGTTGGCACCTTCCTTATTGGCATTGAGACGGCGATCCGTGTCAATGCCTACAAGCTTCAGCAGCTTGTCTTTCAGCGCGGCACGCACTTCGGCCGGGTCGGACTGGCCTGCGATTCGGGCATCGTTACGCAGTTCTTCAACTAGCTGTTCGCTGGCTTCCGCGCCCACGTCGGCAAGCAGGAGGGTGTCTTCAACGTCTTCCCAGTCGGCTTCGGAAAGCTGGTCCTTGGCGAGGATGTTGAACAGAGCCTTGCCGAACGGATTGCCCGACTTGGACAGGCGCGCTTTGAGGCGCTGCATGCGGGTGCCGGCGGCTTCAGGGGTTTCGACGGCTGGGGTCGCGGATTCAGTTACGGCTGACCCGACCGGAGTTGGTTCAGTTGCCACTGGCGATTCAGGTGTGGCAGACGAAGTCGCGGATTCCACGGCTTCCGTCGCTGCGGATTCCGCGGTTTCCTTGGTTTTCTCAGCGTTTTCGGCACTTGCGGCGGCAGATTGCGCGGCGGACTTCTCCGTAGCCAAACGAGCATCGGCCTTCGCCTTCGCCGCTTCAGTGGACTTGTCCACGGCGGACTTGCGGCTCTTACCGAACCACCATCCGCCAATCGCAAGCAATGCCGCAATAACAACAACGGCGACAATCGCAATAATCACATTGGTATCCATGACTCCAGCCTAAAAAGCGCAACGGACACGCCACTCATCTCTGCCAGGGCAGGCAATGGGGCTATCCACGGGACGTGAAAAACTGGGCAATATGGCCAATACATCCAGAATGACGTCGTACCAGCGGCGCGAACAGCTTATCGAAATCGGTCGGTCGCTGTTCGCGGCCAAGGGATTCGAGGCGGTGAGCGTCGAAGAAATCGCCGCGACCGCAAAGGTTTCGAAGCCCATCGTCTACGAACATTTCGGAGGAAAGGAAGGCCTGTACGCCGTGGTGGTGGACCGCGAGATGCGCGCGCTCACCGACGTTCTCATCAACGCGCTGTCCGACCCGCAGGCGCATCCGCGCCAAATCGTGGAACGCACCGCGCTTGCGCTGCTCACCTACGTGGAGGAGAACGCCGAAGGCTTCCGCGTGCTCACGCGCGATTCGCCGAAAACCGACCCGTCCAACTCGTTCAATTCGCTGCTTGGAGACATTGCCGTACGCGTCGAGGACATTCTCACCGACGCGTTCAAACGCCAGCATCTGCCGGCCAAAAGCGTGCCGTATTACGCGCAGATGCTCATCGGCATGACCGTGTACACCTGCCAATATTGGGCCGACCAGCGCAAGCTCAGCAAGGAGCAGCTCGCCGCGCACATCGTGAACCTGGCATGGTATGGGCTGAGCCGCATGGAAGCCAAGCCGGAACTGCGCTACGAAAGCGAAAAGGCCGCCCGCGAGGCGGAAAAGCAGGCCGCGCGGGAAGCGAAGGCGATCGCCAAGCAGGAGAAGCAGGGCAAGAAGGCTGCGAAATCGCAGGAGAAGGCGGTTGCTGCGGGAGATGACGCGACGGACGGGACGACCGTGACGGACGGATCGCAAGCAGTAGACGAATCAAACGAATCAGACGAGACGAACGAATCGCAAAAACCGCAAAACCCGCACGAATCGCAAAAACAATCAACAATTGACGAAAACTGACATACCGTCACCCGAAATGACCCTAGGGGAAATTTCAGGTGCAGATTGCGTATTTCAGGGTGCCGTTTGTATGCAAAACCGCGCCCCGGAACCGCACATGGTGCTACGTTAGTTTCGTTATGCTTTTGGCCGGAGCGGTCGGCCAGCCGCACGGCCCGACACGAGCCCGATCCGAGGAAGAATATGCAGGAGAAGAAGACGCTCACCTTCGTGGTGCCCGCGTACAACATGACGGAATACCTGGAACGGTGCGTCGAATCGTTGATCGCGTCGAAGCGCAACGACGACATCGAAGTGCTGATCGTGGATGACGGCTCGTCCGACGGCACGCTGGAGATGGCGAAGACGTTCGAGGCGCGCAATCCGGGAATCGTGCGCGCGATCCATCAGGAGAACAAGGGCCACGGCGGCGCGGTCAACACCGGCATCGCGGCGGCGAGCGGCATGTACGTGAAGGTCGTGGACGCGGACGATTGGGTAGGCCCGGAATCGCTCGAACAGGTCATGGCCGTGCTGCGCGGCGAGGTCGGCAAGGACGAGCCGCTCGACATGCTCGTCACCAACTATGTGTATGACAAGGTTGGCAAACGCAACAAGCACGTCGTGAACTTCCGTCACGCCATGGAGCCCGGCAGGCGGCTCACTTGGGACGATCTGGGACATTTCGGTCTGACCGAATACATTCTCATGCACGCGCTGATCTACCGTACGGCCGTGGTGCGCGAATCGAAGATGCAGCTGCCGGAGCACACGTTCTACGTGGACTTCATCTACGCGTACCAGCCGTTCCCGTGGGTCAAGTCGCTGCAATACGTGGATACGCCGTTCTACCACTATTTCATCGGCCGCGACGGGCAGAGCGTGCAGACGGACGTGATGATCCGACGCGTGGACCAGCTGCGGCTCGTCAACCAGTGCATGGTGCGCGCTACCCCCGAACGAGGTACGGTGCCAGACGGCCTGTACCGCTATATGATTCATTTTCTTGCGATTGAAAGCTCCGTGGCGAGCGTATTCATGATCCTCTCGCGAGATCACGCGAATTACGAGAAGAAAAAGCAGCTTTGGGCGGATATCGAGGCGTATTCGCCGACGATTTACAAGGACGTGCGTAAGAAGGCGATGTCGCGCGCGCTGAACCTACATGGTTCGCTCGGCCGGTTTGTGATTCGAAAGGGATATTTCGTGGCGGAACATGTGGTCGGGTTCAACTGATTTCGCGCGGGTTTCGCAGGTTTCGCGCGATAGAGGGTTTACGCGATATTGCGTGAGTATTGCGATTATTGCGATCGGCTAGGCGCTCCTGTGTCCGTTTCTGGTGATTCGGACACAGGAGCGCTTCATTTTGATGCCTGTGTGTCCGATTCGGGAGAAACGGACACGGAAAGCACCAGCGGGCTTAGTTCCAGCGATCCGACATGGCGAAACTGTTGTGCATGAGATTGCTGGACGTGTACAGCACGTCGCCGAGCAGCTTCGTATTGCGCGATCGCAGGTATTCCGCCATTTCGTCGTTAGCCGCCGCAAGACGGGCCGGAACAGATGTAGGACTAGCAAGCCCATCGGAACCGGAATCAACCGCAGCACCAGACATAGAACCAGAACCGCCAACCGCAGAACCGGCACCAGAACCAGCGCCACCAGCCCCAGTCGCCGACCCACCAATCGCAAGCGCATCATCCGTACGTTCCACCAGACGGTGGCCGAAGGAACGGACATCTTCCGAGAAGCCCTCGACCGCGTTGCTGGTCTCATAGAAGTGCGCGTCGGCGAGCGTTGCAATCAGGCGGTTCGTCCAATACAGGCAGTCCGTGGAGACTTCCGGCGTGGTGTCACGCAGGTAGGCGGGGGTGTCGTCGACGTTCGCATAGAACGGGGCGGACGTGGTGAATGCGCCGGAACCGTACGAAACCCACATGATCGAACGGCTTTCGGCTGGCGCATACGGGCGGATCTGCATCGCCACCATGTGCCCGGTGCGGTTGATGCCGATTGGACGATAGCGATGGCGGCTTTCCTCAGTCCCCTGCGTGCCATACGGGTCGTACGGAGTGCCCTCGAAATGCGATCCCAGCAGGAAGTCGACGTCCTCGACGGTCACGGCGTGCTCCGGTTCAAGGCACCATGGAATATCATCCGATTCGGGCGTGCTGTCTGCCGCTTCGACGGGGTTAAGCTGGCGGTACATGTACCAGGCGCGAGGCGTGTTGTAGATATGGTCCTTCGCGGTGGCGGTGCCGAATACGATACGCGGGTTGCAGTGGCCGCCGTTCATGCCGCCCTGCGTACCCGCCGCGCGCCCAAGATGGTGCGTTTCGATGAATTCCGTCAGGTCGTCGCTGCACATGAATTCGCGCGCGTCGCTGAAGGCGTCGTCGAAATCGAAATAGTCGATGCCAAGCTGGTTGGGAATAATCGCGCATTTGTCGTCCGGCACGCGGCGGGCGATCCAATGGTGTCCACCGATGGTTTCGACGTACCAGATTTCGTCCACATCAGAAATGATGATGCCGTTCGATTCGTACGTCCCGTATGTTTCGAGCAGTTCAGCGAGGCGCTTCACACCTTCGCGCGCGGTGTTGACGTACGGCAGCACGAGGGTGATGATGTCTTCTTCGCCGATGCCGCCTGGGGTTTCCGGCTTACCATTGGCTTCGTCGGCTGGCTGCAATACGACCAGCGGGTCGGCACCGAGCACGCGTTCGTTGACGGCGATGGTTTCGGTGGCGCTCATGGCCACGTTGCGTTCGCTCACGCCCGCTTCCGCAAGGATTCCACGGTTGGGTAGCACGTTCGGCACGATGCTGTATCGGCACGGGTTATCGGGAAGATCGATTTCGACGTGGCTGAGCACGCTGCGATAGTGGCGCGGCTGCTCTTGCGGCGCGATAGCGACGAATTTCTTCGGATCGTAACGGCCGGAACCAGAGTCGTCATCTCGGGCGATGATGGTCGAACCGTCGTAACTTGCTTTTTTGCCTACAAGAATTGTGGTACATGACATGGTTTCGATTGTAGGCACACCAACACTCCGAAGGCCATTTCGACGCCCGTCCGACGCCCGTGGTGGCGATTGGTCCGAATATGCTGTATACTGTGTTGCTGTTGCCCCTCTAGCTCAACGGTTAGAGCAGCGTCCTTTTAAGTCGTGGGTTGTGGGTTCGAATCCCACGGGGGGCACAGGTTCGAAGTCCTGGAAGCCGATGGTTCTCAGGACTTTTTCATTTGTTTCGGGATGAGGTCTCAGCACTTCAATACGGAACGCACCATATCGCGCACCCTCTTTCGCTCACGAATCGCAATTTCGGTCGATTATTTCGCGACGTGCGCCGAAAAGTATGGAAAATAAGGCGATTTATACCCCCTACCGCACTATGCGGCACCACCTTTCGCTCACAATCGTAAGAAAACGAGCGAAATCGCAATATGTGTTCCGAAATGAATAGCGAACAGCCCGCGGGCGATTCGCGGACGGACCATACGCATGCAACCGGCGTGGCGCAATCGACGATAATGATAGACTCGAATATATCGAGCATTTGTTCGCATAGATTCGGTATTACGGGAAATTCCCCACTATATACAGTGGGCGAACGCACGAAACGCCACTACGGGTAGTGTATACTGATGAACGGCCTGCTCAGCCGGGCAAAATCAAAAAACGTGGCCGACAAGATCTTCCGCACCAAAGGAAGCCGATTGCATAGGGAGGAAAAGTAATGACCGTGACCGTCTTCACCAATCCGAACAATCCTCAATGCGAGGCCACCGAACAAGAGCTTTCCAAACTGGGAGTGCGGTACGTGGAGGTCGATTTGACGCAGAATCCGTCCACATTCGAACAGATCAAGGACGCCGGCTTCAAGCAAATTCCGGTCGTCATCTCACCGAATTCCTCATGGAGCGGACATCGCCCCGACCTCATCCGCCAGCTGGCGCAAAGCATCGCGGCGTAGGCGCGGCAACAGCAGTCAAGCATCCAGACAGCCGGAAGGCACGAATCCCAAACGGCAATAATCCGGAAGAATCAAATCCCCCGCGGCAAAACCCGCAACAAAACCCCACTGCAATCGTCCGAAATCGTTCAAAATCAGCCACCCAAAGCAAAGCGGCCAGCCGGAACATCGCCCGACCAGCCGCTTAGCAAAACCCGCAAAACGCAAAAACCAGCCTACATACGACCGGCAGTGGACGGGTCGATCTTCATGGTCTGGAATCGGTGGGCCATGAAATCGTCATTGAAATACGTGGCGAAGAACTGCGAAACGGGCGAATTCTGCGCAACCCCAGCCATGCGGGAATACCAAGCATCAAGGGCCATCAGCGTCATCACACCGTCGACGAAAAGGAAAATGAAGCAGACCAGCGTCAGCGAATAGCGAATCTTCCACGGAATACGCTGGATCAATCGCAACAATCGCGGCAAAATCAACTTGACCCAAATCAAGCCGAGGATACCCCAGAAGAACATGTATTTGCCGGACGTACGCCCGTCAATCGAAAGCCATTGCCCCGTGTAATCCCATGCGCGAATACCGAACGCGGCCTGCATGAACCAGCTGGTGAAATATTCGAACGCGCCACCGATCACCGCGCTTGAGCAGAAAATCAGCAACCAATTCGACTGCCACAAATGGTTGAGCAACACGGTGACGATCACCACGCCGAAGCCGTAAATCGGCGAGAACGGCCCCCACAGGAAGCCTGCGCGATCCTGGTATTCGCCGAACAGCACGAAATGGTAGATGGTCTCGATCACCAAACCGAACACACAACCGATGGCGAACAACCAGAACAAATTGAAGAAATCCAGCGAAATATAGCCCTTGCCGGTCAAATCGCGGCCAGCCATACCCTGGGAAGCGGCGTCTTCGTATGCGCTACGGGCATCCATACGTCGCAACGCGAACTGGAGACGACGTTCCTCACGCAGCGACGGATCGGCAGTGACATGCAGGGCTATGAGCACGACAAGCTGGATAGCCGGGCCGATCAAATTCACACCAAGTCCCTGCAATGCCAGCGACAGCAAGCCTTCGGCAAGGGTGAGCGGAATCATCAGATACGTCCATTGCGCGATATGCCGACGCTTGTTCATAATGAGCATCACGCCGAACACCGCCAGACACGCGGTGGCGACCAGCAGCACGGCCGCGTGAACCACCGACAGAATCGCGGTGAGGCTGAGCGCATCGAACGCCACTTTGCCGGAAAACACCGCGCGAATCGAGTACAGGCACGACAGCACGATGATCGGCAGCGTCACCACGCCTTCAATAAGCATGACGATGCCGTAAATGCGAACGATTAACGGCAGACGACGGTCAGCGGGATTGCCGACTTCGCCAGTGCCCTGCTTTCCGCCTTCTTCGATAGCCGCGATTTCGGTTTCGGCGGCAATCGCCTTGATTTCTCCATCCGTCTTGCCCGCGGCGGAATCCTCGGATCGTGATTCAGATTGTGCGGTTTCGCTCATATGCCGCTCCTTCCTTCAGCCCACGCTACCAAACGTAGGCAATATCCGCCGCAAGAAAAGCGGTTCAGGTGCGATTATTGGCGGACGCGAGCAAAAGAGGGGGACGTCAGCTGGCTGCAATCGCCATTCGCACACCACCTTTCGCTCACGTCCGCAAGAAATGGCGATGTATAGCGCATCGTGAGCGAATGGGGGGTATAAATACGGACGGAAAATAGCGATTTATTACCACCTTTCGCTCACGGACATACAGAAATGGCGATTTGTCACGGACGTGAGCGGAAGGGGCTACGTCAGCCGGCGATGGTTTTGCCGAGGCTTTGCCGCAGTACTCGACCCGATTTCCGCCATCCATGAAACGCGATGGCGATTGTCCAAGAACACGGTATACGATACGAACCGCGTAGCGCTACGGAACACGTATCGCCATATAAGGGAATTGATTCGCCAAACCGGAGAGACAATGCACAACGTACTGCAGATCCTGCGCCGTGACTTCAAACGATTGGTCACCGTACCCGCCGCGTGGGTGATTATGATCGGCCTGATTCTCATTCCCCCGCTATACGCATGGTTCAACATCTACGGGTTCTGGAATCCCTATGGCAACACGGACAGCATCAAAGTGGCCGTGGCCAACATGGACGAAGGCACAGACAACGCGCTGCTTGGCAAAGTCAATCTCGGCGATCAAATCGAAGGCACGCTGAAGAGCAACGACCAGCTCGGCTGGGAGTTCATGGGCAAAGCCAATGCGATGGAAGCGGTGGAGTCGGGCGACTGCTACGCCGCAATCGTCATCCCTTCCGACTTCAGCGAAGATCTGGCCAACGTCGTCACCAACAGCAAGCATCGCCCCACGCTCGAATATTACGTGAACGAGAAGGCGAGTCCGATTTCGCCGAAAATCACCGACCAAGGCGCGACCGTGGTCGACCGCACCGTCAACAACACCTTCGTCTCCACCGTCAGCGACGTGCTCGTCAAAGCCGTCAACTCGGCCAACGGCACCATCAGCGGCAACACCAACGCCATCGCCAACGAAACCATCGGCGAACTCGACAACACCAAGCGGAACGTAGGCACGATCCGCTCCGCAATCGCGGATCTCGACACCCAGTTAGCCAATGTGCCACAGCAGACAAAAGCAGCACGCAATGCCCTGAACGACGTGCAGCTGGCCGCGGCGAGCGCAGGCAGAGGACTAGCAGGCGCATCCACCGCCATCGGCACAGCGCAAACCCAGCTCAACACGCTTTCGTCCAACGCCAACAGCGCGCTGGAAACCGGATCCGGACTTGTTTCCCAAGCGACGGCGCAATCCACAGCCAGCATCAACCAGATCTCGTCGGCGGTATCCGCGGCAAGTGGATCGGCGCAGCAGGCGGTGACCGGCATGCAAAACATCACCGACAGCAATGCGAAACTGCTCGAGAAGCTCAAATCCGCCAGCGACAACGCGCAATACCAGCAAATCATCAGCAAACTGGAGAATACCAACAACACGGCAGCCGGAACACTCGCCGACCTCAAAACCCTGAGCGAGAACACACAGGCCACAGCCGGCAGCGTATCCAAACTGTCCACCGATTTCAACATAGGCACGCAGAACTCGCTCAAAAGCGCAGGCACGGCGCGCAACGCCATCAATTCAGGCGCACTGCCGCGACTGAATTCCGCGCTGGGCTCGCTGGCTGGGACGGCCGGAACACTTGCCGGCACCGTGACCAGCCAGGACAGCGTGGTCAGGCAAACCAACATCGTGCTCGACCAACTCGACCAAGTGGCGTCAGACACCCGCATCGGCCTTGAGCAAACCGACCAGCAGCTGGCGAAGATGGAGACGAAGCTCACCACCGTCAGCACCGACCTGAAGGCGCTGGGCACTGCGGATCTGCTCGCATCGTTGACCGGCAGCGGTTCGCTTGACGCGGATAAGATCGCCTCGTTCATGGAGTCCCCGACCGTAATCGACACGAAGAACGTGTATCCCGTCAACTCCTACGGCTCCGGCATGGCTCCGCTGATGACCAATCTGGCACTGTGGGTGGGCGCGTTCGCCTTTGTGGTGATCTACAAAGTGGAGGTGGACGACGAGGGGCTTGAGGGTCTCGATCCGACCGCAACCGAAAAGTATCTGGCCCGATACCTGTTGCTCGGCACGATGGGCGTCATTCAAGGCGCGATCTGCACCGTTGGCGATCTGATACTCGGCGTGCAGACGGCTTGCGCGCCACTGTTCATACTGACCGGCATGATCACATCGCTGGTATATCTGAGCATCACGTACGCGCTGTCCACCACGTTCATGCACATCGGCAAGGGCCTGTGCGTGGCGTTGGTGATCGTGCAGATTCCAGGCGCTTCCGGCCTGTATCCGATCGAGATGATGCCGAAGTTCTTCCGCATGGTCTATCCGTTCGTGCCATTCAGCTATTCGATAGACGCATTCCGCGAGACCATCGCCGGCTTCTACGACGGCCATTGGACCAAGGCGATCGGCACGCTGCTGCTGTTTGCCGGCATGGCGTTCGTCATCGGCCTGGTGGTCCGTCCTCTGTTGGTCAACCTCAACCGACTCTTCGCCCGCGAAATCAAGGAAAGCGACATGATTATCGGCGAGGAAGTGGAGCTTCCGGAACGCGGATACAACATGTCCCAAGCCATTCAGGTGCTGGCCGACAAAGGCGGCTACCGCGAGGTGATCGAGGAACGCGCAAGTCGGTTCGCGGAACTGTACCCGAAACTCAAGCGCGGAGCTCTGGTGATCGGATTCGTAGTTCCGGTAACTCTGGCGGCGGTGTTCTCGTTCACCAACGGAGAGAAAGTGGTGGTACTGGCCACGTGGGTCGTCTGGATTCTGCTCATCATGGGCTTCCTCATGGTCATCGAATACATGCGCGATAATCTGAACCGTCAAGTGGAGCTCGGCCATTTGAGCGATGAATCGATCCAATCCATGCTGGTGGAGCGCCAAGCGGCACGCATCCGTCGCAAAAAGCGGGCGCAACAGGAACGGCGGAACAGACTGCTGCGCAAAACGCGGAGACGCACCAGCGGCAAACGCACGACATCCGATAATCGCAATACCAGCGTCATCAAAGAAACGACGGAAAACGTGACGGGCGTCAACCACAATGAAGATGACGGAATCGCCATACTGGTGCAGAAAATGCAGAAAATGCAGACGACCGGTCCAAGCGCCGCCGCGAACGATGCCGCCACGGACACCGCGGCGACCGCCGAGACCGCCGAGACCGCCGAGACAACCGAGACAACCGAGACAACCGAAAACAACGAAAACAACGAGGAAAGGAGCAACGCATGAAAACCATCTGGAAACTGTTCGTCGGCGACATCCGGCGAATCACCAGCAACGTCGTCTCCATCATCATCGTCATCGGACTCGTTGTGATCCCCGGCATCTTCACATGGTTCAACGTGGCCGCCAGCTGGGACCCGTTCGCCAATACCGGCAATCTGAAATTCGCCGTAGCCAATGAGGACGACGGATACCGGTCCGACCTCATTCCAGTGAAGATCAACATCGGCGACCAAGTGGTTAACACGCTGCGTTCCAACGATCAGCTCGACTGGACCTTCACCACCAAAAAAGAAGCCATCAACGGCACCAAATCCGGCAAATATTACGCAGCTGTGGTGATTCCAAAGAACTTCAGCACCCGTATGATGACGTTCTTCGCATCCGATGGCGACCACGCCGAAATCGCCTACTACAACAATGAAAAGAAGAACGCCTTGGCTCCGAAGATCACAGGCCAAGGCGCCGATACGGTCAGCGCGCAGGTCAACGAGACGTTCTCCGAAACACTGACCAGCACCGCGCTGAGTGTGGCATCGCAGCTCGCCAACCAACTCGACAAGCCAGCCGCGCAGGAACAACTCACGCAGTTCAACGGCAATATCAGCGACTTCGCGGAAACGCTCACCGACGCTTCCGGAACGCTCCGCACGTTCAGCACGCTGACCCAAAGCGCACGGCATCTGCTTGAGTCCTCCGACGGTCTGATCGCCAATGTCAGCGGCAATGCGAAAAGCGTAGGAACAACACTCAAGCAAGCCGGCAGCGGCGTGGAGGATCTGACGGGCGCGTTGAAGACCGGCACCACCGCGCTGGGCACGGCTCTGACTGATTCCGCCAACAGCTTCACAGCCATGGAAGCAGATGTGGACAGCCTATTCGGCAATGCGGGCACGCAGGCCGGCAACACCGCCAACGCATTACGCAACCAGGCCACGAACATCAGCAAGCAGGCGCAAAGCTACCAGCAGATCTATGATTCGCTCGACGCGCTCAGCGCAAACGAAAAGCTGCCGGAAGCGGTGAGGAACGCCATCGACCATCTCAAAACCAACGTCGGCACCACCATCACACAGCTCAACGACCTAGCATCGGCGCTGAATGGCAGCGCCGACAACATCGACGCCAAAGTAAGCGATACCACGGCCGAACATGCGGAGATCAAGAAACTGGCGCAGCAGGCGGCAACGTCCGTCAGTGGCATCAAAACCGACTATGAGAGCCAACTGAAACCGCAACTTGACGATATCGCCACGTCCATTACCAGCACCACCACCGCGCTCAATGCCACAGCGGCCGATCTGAAAGGCGCGCTGGGCAATCTGAACGGCACCACCAAGACCGCGGATAAGAATCTGACCGCCATCAGCAGCGTGTTGGATTCCACCGCCGATAGTCTGGCCGGCGCGGGCAAAAAACTGGGCGCATTCACAGGAACATTGACCGATGCGCTGAACAGCGGCGATATGAGCGCCGTCAAAGATGTGCTCAGCGATAATACCGACTCGTTGGCCACCGCGCTTGCAGCCCCTGTAAAAGTGAAACGCAACGCGGTGTTCCCAGTCAAGAATTTCGGTTCGCAGATGGCACCGTTCTACACGATCCTGCCACTGTGGGTCGGTTCGCTGCTCATGGCAGTGACGCTCAAGACCACCGTCTCGCGTAAGGTGCGCAAGGAACTCGGCGACCCGAAACCGCATCAGCTGTTTCTCGGACATTACGGTGTGTTCGGCGTGATCGGACTATTGCAGAGCACGTTCTCCTTGGGAGGCAGTCTGCTGTTCCTCCATGTCCAGGCGGTGCATCCGCTGCTGTTCATGCTGTCCGGCTGGGTGAGCAGCCTAGTGTTCTCGTTCTTCACCTACACGCTCGTGGCCAGCTTCGGCAACGTCGGCAAAGCCATCGGCGTGCTGTTTCTCGTCATGCAGATCTCCGGAGCGAACGGCGCATATCCGCTGGCCGTGCTGCCGAAAATCATCAGCGGCATCAGCCCGTTCCTGCCTGCGACGCATTCAATCACAGCAATGCGTGCGGCGATCGGCGGAATCTACAGTAACGATTACTGGTTTGCGATTGGCGCGCTACTGCTGTTCATTCCGCCGCTGCTGCTGATAGGCCTGTTACTGCGCATTCCACTGGTCAAGTTCAACCATTGGTACGTAAGCAAGCTGGAAAGCACGAAAGTGATCGCGGCATGATGGGCGGAACCACGCAAGAGGGCACGCGAAAGACGGTGCAAAAAACCACGCAGGAAGACGTCGGCACAGTACGTGGCCGACGTGAGCGATTACGGGAGCAAACCGACCGCAAAATCATGAAAGCCACATTGGGGATAGTGATTTCCGATGGTATCGGAGCGGTGACCATCGAAGAGGTCGCACGACGTTCAGGGGTAGCAAAGACCACAATCTACCGACGCTACCGAAACGCCGACGATTTATTGCAACGCATCCAACCGGAAGTTGCCGGACTACCGAATTTCAACGATTTGAAGCCGTCGCGGAGCGGACTGGCCACCATGCTGCGACGCATCCAGGACTGCTTCGACAGCGAACTCGGATTGAAAGCCGTGGGCGTGGTGCTGTCTTCCGACAACGCCACGCTGAAGGCGATCGCAGCACAAGTGCTGGCGCCGGCCGAAGAACGGTTCGTGGGGTTCATGGAACGTGGCATCGCCGACGGAGTGTTTCAAAACCGTTTGGACTACACGTTCCTGTTCAGCACGGTGCTGGGTTCCATGCTGGCTTGCAAAGCGTTGGCGGGACAGGAAGCCGGAGGGGAACGGCAATCCGGCAAGGAACGCAAGTCTGATTCCTGGGCCGAGAACATGGCCACGTTGCTCTGGCCGAACGTATGCGCCGAATCCGCACGGTAACCACAGGAAAACCGTCCGCACCGACGCAAGACGGGCATGCCGTGTCGGTTTCAGAAGGAATGGGCTATTGGATTGACGCTTCCTGACGCGCCACTTCCAACGCCTTGTTGAAGGCTTCGGAGGTCCAGCTGGCGCCGGCGAGCTTGTCTACTTTAAGGTCCTTCAACGGCTTGCCGACCACCGCGTCCGGCACGGCTTTGGCGAAGTCGTTCTGATGCTTTTTGGAGATGGACGTGAACGGATGGCCGACGATCTTCACGGCCGTCACGTTCTGGTCTTTGACGGTCAGTTGCACGTCGATGGTGTCCTCGCCGACCGGGCCGTACTGGCCGTTGACCGAATAATCGCCATCCGCGTAGTTGCCGGTGTCCTGCTTGCTGGACGTCGTGGAATTCGCGTCATCGGCATGGTTTTTGGTGGTGGCGTCGCCGCCGGCCGTATTGTCAGCCGCCTTGCCGTCGGTTTTCGACTTATTTTCCTGCGATTGCACGCTTTCGCCGGAATTGCCGGCGTATTCGTCGTCCATCGGCGTGGCTTTCGGCTCGCCGCATGCCGACAGCAGCGCGATGCTCGCCGCGGATAGCGCGATGACTTTGACTGCGTTCGATTGTGCGGTGCTCATGCCTGCTCCCCTTTCGTGACGTCGGGCTCTACGTCCGTATCGTCGGCAACGCCAGCCGCAACGGCAACGTTGGCCGCGTCCGTATCGCCGGTTTTTGCGGCCTTCGTAGGGTCGGCGAACGAAATCGCAATACCCCCGTTCTGCGCGCCTTCCGCGGCGGAACCGGTGAATGCGGGCTTGCCGCCGGCCGCCTCGTACGCGCGTTTCGCCTCCTCGTCATTCCACTGTTCACCGACGAGCACACCATGGTTGAGCATGATCTCGCGTTGTGCGCAGGAGGCGACGAGCGCGTCATGCGTCACGACGATGATCGTGGTGCCCTGCTCGTGCAGCTGGCGGAACAGGTCGAGCACGATCTTCTCGTTCTTCTCGTCGAGGTTGCCGGTCGGCTCGTCGGCGAGAATCAGCTTCGGGCAGTTGATGAGCGCGCGGGCGATGCACACGCGCTGCTGCTCACCGCCGGACAGCTGGCCGGGCAGGTGATGCGCACGCTCCTTCAATCCCACTCGTTCCAGCGCTTCCATCGCCTGCTTCTCGTCGACCACGGAATGGTAGTATTGCGCCACCATCACGTTCTCCACCGCCGTCAGATGAGGCACGAGGTAAAACTTTTGGAACACTAGTCCTATCATGTTCTTGCGCACGTCGGCGAGCTGGCGGGCGTTCAAATCCTCCAATCGCCGGCCTTCAAGCATGACGGAACCCTTCGACGGCGTATCCATGCAGCCGATCATGTTCATCAGCGTGGTTTTGCCGGAACCGGACGAGCCGACAATCGCCAGCCATTGCCCTTGCGGAACGGTCAGACTCAGGTCGTCGACGGCGTGCAGATCGCCGTAAATCTTGGAAATGTGGTCGAGTTCCAGCAGCATATGTTCGTTGTCCATGATTATTCCTCCCTCAAAACGATGGCGGGGTCGATACGGGTGGCGCGGCGGACCGGCGGAATGGAGGCGATGACGGCGATCGCCACGGAAAGCAACAGCGATCCAACGCAAAGCAGCCAGTTGAGGCCGAGCGCACGGCCGAAAACGGTGGAGCACAGCACACGCGCCAGCACATAGCCGATAGCAGTGCCGAGCAGACCGCCGATCAAGCCGTAGATGCCGGATTCCACGTAGAATTCGACGCCGATGGCGCGTGAATCGGCGCCGAGGGCCTTGCGCAGGCCGATTTCGTTGCGACGCTGGCTCACAATGGAGCTGATGGTGGTGCCCACGCCGACGAGCGTCAGCACGAGCACGACGAGCGAGACAATCCAGAACAGGGTCTGCAGCATGGCGATGATGCGGGTGTCGGACGAGGTGATTCTGGTGACGGTCTGCGCTTTGACGGCGCTGTTCGGGTTTTTGTCGGCACTGCGATTGATGTTGTTGACGATGTCGTTGAGCTCGTCGCCCATGGCGTTCACGGAGTATTCGACCACGTCGGCGCCGCGCTTGGAACCGGCGAGTTTGGCCACGTCCGCGGTGGTGGCGTAGATGATGGAATCCTCGTTGCCGCCGGTGTCGACGATGCCGGCGATACGGAATTCGGTGCCGTTGTTATCCATGATGTCGGACGAGACGCGGCCGTTTTCCGTGGCTTGCGTGGTCTGTTCGCCTTGCGTAGTTTGCGTACTCTGCGTGCCCTGCGCGGACGATTCTGCCGTTTCAGTTGATTCGTCCGAATCGGATTTTGCGGACGCGGAAGAAGACGCTGAAGCAGACGCGTCGGCGGCGCGGTAACCGATGGTGACACGGCTGCCGACCTTCACGCCGAGCGCG
>UMBE01056299.1_pt1 | contig 16312 bp, 22 predicted proteins | sample 1963881 | NCBI WGS metagenome assembly UMBE01 (sample SAMEA4835933, study PRJEB28245) | human gut metagenome | biome: gut microbiome; material: fecal sample | place: Denmark | collected 2008 | reverse complement strand
TGTATTATCATCAACCTTGCTTTTTCTTGCTGCGTTTACTTTAGGTTAGCATATATATAAAAGCTAACCAAGGTAAACTAAAGTGTTTCTGTCATGATAGGACTTGATTCACTTGCGGACTGTTTTCTTCTTTGACTGCAAGTCCTCTTATATATGTGTTTCCTGTTGTACAGCCAGTCCGCATTGTCATATCAAATTCCTTCCACACCAACCCATCGGGCTTTGATAAGAATTGTGTTGCAAAGGTACCCGTGTCGGATTCCATCCGGCAAGGCCGATGCCTGCGGTTTGCCTGTAAAATCTCCACGCCCTGACGCTGTCAGAGGTAGTATTTGACGGCAAAGCCTTGCCTTGATGAGCCGTCACACCTTTTGGAGGCAACGTAATTCTTTAATCAATCCCGATGGTAGTTGGTTCTACATGAGGGAAGAAAATAAAATTTCATCTTATGGCTAATATTTGCGACACACAGTACAAGGTGACAGGCTCACGCAAGGCGGTGACTGACCTTTGGAAGACACTCCAAGAATTGGAGGTGAACAGTAAGAATGTGCATCTGTATCTTGTGGCAGAGCACTATGGTATTGATTACGAAAAGAAAGGTTTCTTGGTAAGGGGAAGCATCTATTGGGCAGAATTTGAGGAAAGCGTGGAAGACGATTATGCCCTTTTGTCCTTTGGCACTGAAAGTGCGTGGTCGTCCTGCGACTTGTTATTTGAGGAGGTAAACAAGGCACTTGACAACGAACTTTCCATCAGTTGGCGAGAGATTGAGCCAGGATGTGAAATCTTCTATGTCCATGACGAAGGCGACTTCTTTCCCGAAGAGTGCTACGTCACAGCTTTCGGAGACCTGTTTGAGGATTGCGAGGGAGCATATCCTACCACCAGCGACGCCATCAACCTGTGGTGTGAGAAAATGGGAATTTCTCAAAACGGAAGAACCGAAAAGGAAATGATGAACTTCATCAATGAATATGAGTACGAAGCTGAGGACACGCATTTCTGCATCAATTCAATCACTTTTGGATGACAAGGAGGAAAAGACTATGATGGAAACGGAAGAGTTTGAAGACATGGTTGGTTGCTTCTGCACCTTGCTTTATCCGCGAGCTGGTCAGACTGAAGGAACGATAATTGAGGATTTGGGCTATGAAGTTGTAGTCCAACTCACCAATGGCAAGGAAGTGATTGAGTACAAGGATGACGTTGTTGTCTGTGAATAATCAGGAAGGAGTCTGTTGGCTATGGGGCCTGCAGACTCTTTTCTCCTTTGATTGCAAAAGCTCTTTTAGGACACTCCTATTAGGTCAAGACAGTTATACCACATAGAAATAACGTGAATACGGTGAATTTAAAACCGTGCAAGCTGAGCATCCCATGCGCGTTTTACATAGATACTTGGCTTTTTCGGGAACATGCGCAAGTGGTACTTTGCTATGGCACGCCGACACACGATATTAACCATTGCCGGAACGAGCCTGTGCATCCCTGTAAGTGGCAAATCGCCTGGCCTATACTGCAATGCTTGAACTGGTCAATGCTTCACAGCACTGACTAGATGGCGTTAAACAGGTTTTAAGGGGCGTTCGCAAAGCAAACCACAATTAACCGCAATAAAAATCCGCCAATATTGGCAGATTTCTAATACAAACCTAGCATGGTAGGATGAAAATAATTATCTTTGCACCGTAAAAAGTTGCCAAGATTGGCAGATATTTAATGTGAACAATGGAGATTAAAAGAGACAGATATCTAAAACAGCTGATTGAAAGTCGCCAAAATGGCTTTATCAAAGTGGTAACAGGAATCCGCAGATGTGGCAAGTCATACCTGCTGAATGTTCTTTTCTATCACTATTTGCTGGAAAACGGTGTGGCGGATGACCACATCATTCGAGTCGATCTTGAAGACCGCATGAACAAAGAACTTAGGGACCCTGACGCGATGCTCCATTATGTTCATGACAGAATCAAGGACAAGGGTCTATATTACATCATTATAGACGAAGTTCAGCTGATGAACGAGTTCGTTGATGTACTGAATAGCTTCCTACACATAGATAATGCTGACACATACGTGACCGGCAGCAACTCTCACTTCCTGTCATCAGATATACCAACGGAGTTTCGCGGTAGAGGGGAGACAATTCATGTGAATCCCCTTTCATTCTCGGAATTCTATTCTGCCGTAGGTGGTGACAAGCAAGATGCATGGCGCGAATACTACACCTATGGTGGTTTACCTCTTGTCCGGTCTTTTGATAATGAACAAAAGAAAACCAACTATTTGAAAAACCTTTTTGACACGGTTTATTTGGCAGACATAATTGAGAGGCATAGAATCAAGAATGACAATGAACTGCGTGAGTTGGTGCTCATCATGGCATCATCCATAGGTGCTCCATGCAACCCAACGAAATTGTCAAATACTTTTAAGAGCGTCAAGAAAGTGAGTATCGGCAGCCAAACTATTTCTAAATACCTTGCCTATCTGTCGGAGTCATATCTTCTAAACAAGACCATACGCTACGATATAAAAGGAAAGAAATACATCAATACTCTCTGTAAGTACTATTTTTCAGATATAGGTTTGAGAAATGCCATTCTGGATATGCGCCAAATAGAGGAAACGCATATAATGGAGAATATCATTTACAATGAATTAGTTGTACGAGGCTATAGTGTAGACGTCGGAATGGTGGAGATAAAGAGACAGAATGAAGATGGCAAATGGATTCGCATTCAACTTGAAGTGGACTTTATTGCCAGCCTCGGTAGCAAGAAGTATTATGTGCAATCTGCCCTGTCCATCCCTAACAGGGAAAAAGAGATACAGGAATCCCGTTCACTTACAAACATCAATGATTCTTTCAAAAAAATCATTGTTGTCAAAGACCATATCATGCCTCGTCGTAATGAGGAAGGCATCCTTACTATCGGTCTTTTCGACTTCTTGCTCAAAGAGGACAGCTTGGATTTATAGTCGTCATATTGAACGTTTTAGTTAAGCCATGGGCAAAGCCAAGCTTGCTTGGACTATGCCTTGGCGGGATAAGGCCGGATGAAATCAAACAATTCGGCATACAATAATAGAACCTGAGTTCAATGAATTTGAAATGCACATGGGATACCCTGTTTGCCTTGTTTTAATTCATAGAACTCACGTTAAAATACATCAGAGGCAAGTTGCGCTGTGTGCTTACTTGCTTCAGTCCTGTTATATAAGCGATGCTTCGACTCCTGTAGGCGACACGTCGTTTGAACCCTTCGCCATTTTATGCGACTCGTCACCTTTGTTATAGGACTGGTTATTTCGCATCTTGGTCTAACTCGCCTGCCTTTGGCTGTTCTTCCATGTCGGACACGGAACTTGGTCTTGGTGTGACGACAGTGCTATCGGCAATCCTCTGATGTCTGTCCTCATTTGGCTTGATGCCTTTATTGACAAGCAGCACCTTTGGGGCTTGCCGCTCGATGTGCATCGATGTTCACTCTTCTCCATCTTCTGCTGATACAGCTGTAAAGTCGGTTCCCCTGCTTCGTTCATTCCGGCATACAGCCATGGCAGTGCTTCTGTCAGTTGCATACGGATAGCCACAGCCTCCTTGCTTTCAACCTTTGTTTCATTGTTTTGCCCCGTCTTTTTCTGAATTGAGCCATTTCAAAGCCACTTGTTTTTACGATGCGAATTTAGCGTGATGCTGCGAAGGATCTTGCCTTCTTGTGTGGCCGCTTCCGCTGTGCCCAATAAAATAGTGCGCAATCTTCCTTTTTCTTCCTCTCTGACGTTCACCGCCAACAAGAAAACGAGTATTGCGAACGATTTTCATGGTGCTTCCCACATGGTGCCACATCCCTGCTTTTGATTGCATGTAAAAATCAAGTTTCACTTTTAAATTCAATTCAAAATGAAAAAGATCGAGAACAACTTCACAGTTTCAGGTTTCGTAGGTAAGGATGCTGAAATCCGTCAGTTTGCAAACGCCAGCGTAGCACGCTTCTCTTTGGCAGTAGGCCGTCAGGAGAAGAACGGCGAGGAAACCAACCGCGTATCGGCTTTCATGAATATGGAGGCATGGCGCAAGAACGAACACACCGAGTCATTCGACAAGCTCACAAAGGGCAAACTGCTCACCGTAGAGGGCTATTTCAAGCCCGAGGAATGGACAGATAAGGATGGCGTGAAGCACTCCAGAATCATCATGGTTGCAACCAAGTTCTATGAGTGTCCCGACAAGGAGGAGATTCCTGCGGAAGAGCCCGCCAAGCCAGCAACCAAGAAAGGCAAGAAATAGCCTTCCCTCTTCATAACAGAGCGACCTTCGGGTCGCTTTTGTTTTGCTCAGGGACATCATCAGCTGTTATAGCGTTATCCTCTCCTCTGATAAATCCATCGTTCTGTCATTGGTTATATCGGCTATGCCGTATTACTCATATTATAGCACTACGTCCCTCTTCATTTGTGAAGCGTCACTAAAATGGTTGTCATACAGACATTCTTGGCTGATGGCGACAAGATCGCTATTCGCCAAGAAAGACAGTATGCCAAGTTCAGAACGCGAGAGGAAAGCCATCTATGCCACAAACCGTTAAAGCCATGGCTTCTAAGACTTGTGTACTTTGCTGGCATCTCACTCGCTTTGATGTTCAGAATGGCCATCTTGCGACAGCTTCACGACCCACCCATGCCTGTTTCACAATTCTTTTTCCTCTTTGACTGCAAGTATTCTTCTGTTATAAACGGTATTCCGTCCAAGTGCGTTGTACAACAGCTACGCCCCACACCATCAGAGCGGCATTACTATACGGACATCACACGAAGCCCCATGTGACAGATAGCCAACGGCATTATCAGAAACTGTCGCTTCTGATAACTGCCTCTATTGCGGTCAGTCCGACCCATTTTGAGCTTCGGCAATGTCTGTGTAATGCCATTCTGCCCACCCTTACCTACTATAATCCATAGGGAATACTGTTTAACCTCTTTTCTTCTGCTATATAGGAGTCAGTTCTTGTCCATTCAGGCAGATTGAATGTGGCAGACAAGTCTGCTACGTCCAATCCGCCTCAGTGTCCTGCGGCAAGGACAAGGCACATTTGTCATGCTGACAAGAGTGCCCGATTTGTCCGTTGCGCCAGATGCCTCCTCTTGACTGTTGTAATCTATAATCAGCCTTGAAATTATACCGCTTCGCCCCACACCTTAGCGAAACGTTACAAGGTCTGTCGCCATACAGACACCCTTGGCTGATGGCAACAAGTTGCTATTAGCCAAAGCTGACAGTATGCCGAGGCACCGACGCGAGAGAGTTTCCGACCGTGCTACAAGCTACCAAGGCTGAAGCTTTGATGGCTTGCATCCCGGCCAGCCAACACACTCGCCTTCAGTCGGTGCAGCAGACCTGCAAACGCTTCACAGCCCACCCTTTCGATCTCTGTTATAATGTTCACCTACTTATATGTTCCCCTTTTGTATAAAAACCAAGAATCTTCTTCCAATCAGCCTGGTGGTAGGCATATTTCCTGCAAATTTAGCCGCCTCCGAGACAATCGTCAAATTATGCTGACGGCCTTGTGACTGTGAACAATCTTCCTTTTCGTGGAAAAGAGTATTCTTCACACATAATTTGTCTTTATGTCTTTTCTCGCGGCTTGTGGAAGCAGAAAATATCCCTCCACAGGCTGAAAGGCCTCAAAAGGAGGGAAGAAAAACAAGTCCAACAGCAAGGACGACAAATTGATTGTATTATTAAAAACGTAAGGCGATGAAAATTATCATTCTGCATGATGCTGATGCACGCATCGAGTTACTTGACGTAGCCGACCACCTTGTTGGCTCTGACATCGAGGAGTTCCTCTCCGAACAAGGTTTCTCTGTGAATAATATTACATGGCTGGCCGCACCGATAGACTATCTGCCTGTGTTGTTCCACACGTTCGACACGGACAGGGATACGGGCGAGTTCATACATGCCGAAAGGAGGTCAAGACTGAAAGACTTCTCCATTCACGGACAGCTTCAGGAATTGAAACATAGGGAGCAGGAAGAGTTGAAAGAAGCCATCCGTAGGTATGGTGAGGAAGTGGACAGCGGATATGAGGTGCATTTTGACGGGGAACAGCCTATCGTGGCGGGTTATCTCTTTGATGAGCCATGCGACATTGTCATTGATGCCGTACGAGTGGATAAATACGGTAACTTGTCGCTCTTGGGCGATGACAAGGAAGTGAGGGGCGACCAGTTCTGCATTGAACCGGACGACATCTTCGGCGGTCAGTTGGAGTATGTCACTTCAAGTATTGGAGCATGGAGAAAGGAGGTGCGGATATGACACAGTGCATCGTTTATGACGAGACCACCAAGGAGAGCGAGACATTCTACTCCTTGACCGCAGCCAAGAAATGGATGCGAGGACGCATGAAACAGGGACACAAGGTCAGCGGACAAAAGTACAAAATTTATTCTGACGGGGACTTTGTGAATTGCGGGCCAATCAGCCTCACGGGCAGCAACAGGTCTTTTGTCGCCAACACAAGGCAGACGAAAGAAGGATATTAAAAAATCAAGGTAACGGCAAGCCCAACCAGCTTGCCACTTAAACGACATCGTATTATGATTTACACTCACACAATCGGACGCATCGGCAAGGATTGCCGCGTCATCACAGGTACTCACGGGACATTCATGGCTGTTGACATCGCTGTGGATGACTACAGCAAAAGCAAGAACATCACCACGTGGGTAAGGGTGAAGAGCAGCAAGGAAAACCACATCCGCCTGGCTGAATACCTCACCAAAGGACGCATGGTGCTTGTGGAAGGCACGCTGACATCTTCCATCTGGGCAGACAGAGGCGGAGAGAACCATATTCAGCATAGCATCATCGCCGACTCCATCGCCTTTGTCAATGCCGGCAAGAGGGATGCAACTGACACCACCGCTACAAAGGCACGGAAGGCTGCCAAGGCAGAGAACGACGCTCCCGAACCACCTGCCGATGCACCGCAGGACAAAAGCGAAGACCTGCCTTTCTAAAGGCAACATAGGCAGAAGGTAGTATGTACTAACCGTATTAAACCCATTGTTACTATGGTTAGTATGTACTGCCTGCACAGAGTTTAATTTAATTCATTAAGAGAGATATGCTTAGACAAACGACATTTACAGAGCGCATTAATGAACGTGTATGCGCGATTGAGGATTTTTTGAAACGTTTAGAGCCGATGGACGAGCTGTTAGAACGGCTTGCTGTACTTGAAAACAACATTTACACCGCAAAAAAGGTATTGACCTTTGAGGAAGCGTGTTTGTATTTGGGCATTTCTGCGAGTCTGTTATACAAACTGACCTCTGCCCGTGAAGTGCCGCACTACAAACCGCGCGGCAAGATGCTCTACTTCAACAAGGAGGAACTTGACCATTGGCTTCTGCAGAACAATATGCCAACTATAAGTGCCATAGAACAGGCTGCTAAAGAAGAGAAAGAGTCTTCCAAGCCATATTTCGGTCAAAAACGGTATAAAAAGAGAGCCGTTTGAATTAACGTGACAAGGAAAACGCATACTGAAAGTAGTATGTACTAATCATAGTAAATCCGCTTTTGCTATGGGTTAGTATGTACTATCAGTAGCGGAGTAGCAAAGTAGTATTCACTAATAATAGCATCTCATTATGACACAAATAATAGCAGTCCTAAATCACAAAGGTGGTGTAGGGAAAAGCACGACCGCAGTAAACCTTTCAGCAGCATTGTAAATGAGAAAGAAGGAAGTCTTGGCTATAGACATGGACGGACAAGCCAACATGACCGAGGCTTTTGGATTATCCATCGAGGAAGAGCAAACGGTCTATAGCGCAATGTGCGGACAAGCCCCCTTGCCATTGGTCAAGTTGAAGAACGGCATTACCGTCTCGCCCTCATGCCTTGACCTGTCAGCGGCAGAGTCAGAACTTATCAGCGAGCCGGGACGTGAACTTATCTTGAAAGGACTTATCGCAAAGGCCATTGCCAAAGAGCATTTTGATTTCGTTATCATTGACTGTCCACCGTCCTTGGGTTTGCTGACGCTCAATGCCCTCACTGCAGCTGACTGCATCATCATCCCTGTTCAGGCGCAATACCTTGCCATGAGAGGCATGGCAAAGCTGATGGACATCATCCGCATCGTTCAGGAACGGCTAAATCCCGACCTGAAAGTGGGCGGTATCGTCATTACCCAGTTTGACCGCCGCAAGACCTTGAACCGAAGCGTGAGGGAAATCGTCAATGACAGCTTTCACGAGAAGGTCTTCAAGACCGTCATCCGTGACAATGTGGCTTTGGCTGAAGCGCCTATCAATGGCAAGACCATCTTTGAGTACAACCCGAAGTCTAATGGTGCCAATGATTACATGTCTTTGGCAAAAGAAGTGTTGAAGCTAAAATAGTAGAACCATGAGCAAGAGCAACATGTTGAAAGAGGAAATGAAGGGCGGTCTCAACGGACTCCTTTCTTCCACCAAGAAGCCGGCCAAAGAGCAGAATGCCACAACGGTATCTGCTCAATCCGCTGTCTCAAAAAACGCCGAAGTGCCTGTGCATTGCAATTTCCTTATCAACAAGAGCATCCACACGAGGATGAAGTACCTCGCCATCAAGAAAGGGATGTCCCTGCGTGATATTGTCAATGAGGCAATGACGGAATATCTGCAGCGGCACGACGCATGAGGCCAAGCGGTATCATCGCCGGACAAGCGATGATACCGCTATCCCTTCTATGGACGTTCTTTTCTGACCGTAGTATGGCAGTAAATGCTATTCGATTATTGTACTATTCTACTACTCGCAGTCTTTACTACTTTTAGTATTTACAATTCAGCTCCCAAATAGGACATTAGTGCTTGCATCTGTAAACTGCATCCTTACTGATATAAGGCTTTTTCCTACACTGTCAAAGCTTTCTTTCTTATCCCTTGTATCAACCATCATTCTTCCCCATATACAGCTTCGCCCACACCATCCCGCCCTAAATGCTCTTATACAAAACCGTTCATTTTCGCCTGCCTTGCCGCTGCGGATATTATTTCGCAAAGGTAATGCCGGCGATTGTCCAAACACCAAACCGTGCATTTCATTAACCGAAAAATCTTCCTCTGTGTACAGAGCGTATTTTTCGTTCCCGATTTGGCTTTTTGGTCGCCATCACTCTGGCTAAGCAAAAAATATCCCTTGGGCAGGCAGGAAAAGCCTCCAAAATAAGGGAAGAAAAAAAACATTAGAGCAATGGCACGCAAGAATGACTATCAAATCCAAAAGCAGTTGGACAAACCTCTGACCTGGCTTTGTAAATACTATCCGGCACGTATCCGCAACGTCGGAGAGAAAGAGATTGCCGACCGGCAATTAGTATTCGACTTCAAGGACGGAAAAGCCTGCGAGGAAGTGGCAAGGCGCACTACAGATAAAATGCTGACGCTATACGGCAAAGACTGTGCAGACGTTGTATTCGTCCCCGTACCTGCATCAACAAGCAAGAGCAACGAACTCCGCTACAAAACATTCTGCCGCATGGTTTGCGAACTGACAGGAGCGGAAAACGGCTACGAGCACGTAACGGTATGTGGAGAGCGCAAAACCATCCACGACAACCGCAAGGAAGAGGATGAAATCCGCAAGGTCAACGTGGTGGCGTTTGATGAGTCATTCTTCGGCGGCAAGAAGGTGCTGGTTTTCGACGACGTGATAACAAAGGGAATCAGCTATGCCAAATACGCCAATCAAATTGAAAGTCTCGGAGCGTATGTTATAGGCGGCATGTTCCTCGCACGCACACATTACAAAGTAAGATAGGATATGAACGCAAAGTATGACAAGGCAGTGTCCGTATGCTTCAGCGGACACCGCAACGTATCTTTCGCCAAGCGGAAGAAGTTGAAGCAATGCCTAAAATTGCAGATAGCGAAGGCTTACGCTGACGGCTACCGAAATTTCTTCTGCGGTATGGCAATGGGATTTGACCTGCTGGCGGCAGAAGCCGCCCTTTCGTTGCAAAGCGAATTGAAAGACTTGCAGGTCATTGCCGTTGTGCCGTTTCAAAGTCAGTCGGAACGATGGAGCTTAGAGGTGCGAGCCAAGTATGAATCCATCTTGCGCATCGTGGACAATGTAGTGATATTGAGTGAACGGTATTACGATGGATGCTTGCTAAGGCGCAATGACTACATGATTAAACGCTGTACAAGGCTGATAGCCTATTTTGACGGCAATCCAAGGGGCGGCTCGTTCTATACCGTCCGAGAAGGCGTGCGGCAAGGGTTGGAGGTGGTGAACCTATATGACAGCGTGTAACAAGAAAAATGTAATGCTTATGAATGATATTTTTGCTATCATCGTGGTATTCTTCGTGTTCAAGGCTTTGGGTGCTATGCTCAAGGCTTTGTTCGGCGGAGAGAAGCGGAATGATTTCAGAAGAGACCGCTGAGGGCTAAGGGCAGTGGCAGTTTCTTTGGTGTCGCACTTTCCTATAAAGCGCGGCAGATTGTCATGCCCTGATGTGAATGTATATCGCGAGAGCCAGTTGAAGGACAAACACAAGTGGCACTCCTATGGTGAACTTCTTGTGCAGCGTCTTGTGGTGCCACACCTTCATACCTACCCAAGCACCAATACTGCCGCCGATGATCGCCATAAACAATAAAGTACCCTCCGATATGCGCCATCTCCCTCTTTTAGCCTTATGCTTGTCGATGCCGTAAAGGAAGAATGTGACAAGGTTGATGACGATAAGGTAAGCTCCTAATATGTAATGATAGTCTGCTGCCATAGTTGTTATTTCGTTTCTGCGTCGATTTTCATAAAAGCGTTGCCAGCAAGTCGTTGACCTTATCTTCCCTGATTACTTTTGGCTGTGCCTTGCCGGCAAGCACCAGCACCTTCTTCCCGCCTCGGTAGATGTGCAACTGCCGCGAGCGCACCACTGCCGTCAGTCCCTCGTCCTGCTGCATTGCCTGCCAGATGGGGTAATAAACACCGTCGGGCTCGAAGAGTTTCTTCCTAAGGTGCGAGCACATGCCTGTCGTATCTATTTCCTTCATATCTGCTCTCTGATAAAGTGTGGAAACAATTCTTCCCCATGGTTGGGAGAATAACGAAATCCTTCGTAGGCAAAAGCGTTGAGTTGTTCGGGAGAGGTGATACCGTTTTCGAGAATGTATCTCACAATGGCACCACGGCACGACTTAGCCCATACCGCCTGCACCTTGAGTGTGCCACCCGGCTGGCGGACATAAAACAACGGATGGACCACCTTGACTTCCGCCGTCACACGCTTCCAGTCAAACAGATGCTCATACTCTTCGGTGGACAGGTGTACCAAGATGCCGTCGTCGGCCTTCACGCTGCTGATAAGCATATCGGTCAGTTTGTCTTTCCAAAACTGGTTGACGGACTTGTCGTTTGTCGCTTGAAGAGTGACACAATGCTCCATGCGGTAAGGCACGATGCCGTCCATCGGTCGGAGCAACCCGTACAGGAAACAGGTTATCCAAAGGTGCTTTTGGCCAAACATCAGGGCCTCGTCGGAAAGCGTGATTGCCTTCAGGTGCTTGTATGCCTGCCCGTTATAGGCAAGGATGGCAGGCATGGTGTCGGCACAACAGAAATTCTGGTAGCGCAGCCAATTCTCAGCCGCCAGTTTCCTGCTGCAATCCAACTGACGCGCCAGTTCGTCCACATCCATCGATGCCATTTCGGCAGCCAACTCGTTGGCTACGGTCTGGAACATCGGCGTGGTCAGGGCGGCTTTCTCCGCTCGGTCATACATTATTTTAGCATTGGCGAGGAGTATCTGCATAGTATGTTTCGTAATATTGTAAAATCAATTTTGTCCTTTTACCGTTCCTTTCCGTTTCCACGGTTTATATACCGAAATAATGGTCACAATGGACAGAAGCACAATCTGCAGGAGACCGGCGTAGGCATTTGCCGTCACGTTAAGCCAATATTGCGCAGCATCCCCGCTCCCCTCCATGACGGCCTTTCCTATCAGCACATTCTCCTTTACCATTGGCCCTATGTAGAATGTACCAAAGAGAATCATGAACAGGGTAAGCACCCATTTCACCGTCAGCCATCTGTGCTTGAAGAACCCCCAGTTTGTGAAAATACCATAGACAAAACCGGTGAGTAGACAGCCGATAGCCCCAGGCACAAGAATCTGCATATCGATGGCTTCCAGTATCTTTGCCATCCAATACATTCCGGCAGCATCGTTCACCTCTACAAGGTATCTCAACAAGTTCATGGATATGGCTGAGCCAAACCATGCAATGGCAAATACAAGGTGTACCACCTTCAGTGCCTTCATTCCTTTTGCAGATAGCTTCTTCATTGTCCTTTATATATGTAGTTCCACGTCTTTCCCAAACGGCGCGAGCGACAGCCCTGCCATCTTGAAATGCTGTTTGGCGAAAGGGATGCCAATTATCGTGATGAACAGCAGCACCCCGAAGAATATGTGCATAATCCAAGCCCACAAACCGCCGAATACAATCCACAGGATATTCAGCGGAATGCGAATGCAACCGGTGGGGCTTTCCGTATTTCTCACCTCAGCACCGAACGGCCATAGGCAGAGCAAGCCAATCTTGAATGTCTGCAACGCCACGGGTATGCCGATGACGGTGACGGCCAAAGCCAGACTTCCCGTGAAATACCCGATGGCGGCTTCAAGTCCGCCGAACAGCCACCATAACAGATTTCCTATTATACGCATATCTTATACCTCCTTATTCCTTTTCCCCAGCGGTCCGCTATGCGGCCCACGGTTCAGCGTCACGCCATGCTTGTTGAGTATGCGGAACACAGAACTGCGGCTTGTGAAGCCGCTGACAGCGAATATGTCATCGATGCTGTGCCCCTCGTTGTACATGTTTACGATGTTCGTCTCACGTTCCAACTTCGACAAGGCCTTTTCTGTTTTCTTGGGTGGCTTGATATTCTGTTGCAGATGGATGATGTGGGCTGAAGCCTTGCGCAGTACGGCGCATTCTTCCGCCAAGGAGCCAATCATCCGGATGACCTGTGACGGTCTGGTGTCGGGGAAAAGTTCATCGGAAGTGTCAATACGGTCTCTGATGGAGATGACGCGCACCACCTTCACCCGACAGTATTCTATGAATGTCGCCAGCTCGCGGGTGCCGCGCAAGGCGTTACTGAACTTGGACAGCACCAGTTCGTCGCCACGCTCCAGACTTGAGACAAGCTGTTTCCACATCGGACGCAGCCTTTCGTGTTCAGTCATTTCCTCAATGACTTGTACGCAACCGTATTGCTGCATCCACGCCTTGTCTTCCGCATACTCTCCACCATCAGCGGAGATGAATATGTAACCTACTTTTGCCATACCATTGTTCGTTATAAGATGGAACAAGTGCAAAGATATGCAATTTCCCGGAGAAGCATATCATACTTGGAAAATAAATCAAACTTGAAGTACAAATATCGGCCTTCCTGTTTTCAGTTGATTTCATTGAAAATCATACTCGTAAGTTTGATGTATAAATAGAATTAAACTTGCCACTTGCATTGTGAATACACGACTGAAATACGCTAATTTTACATCGCGAATTTCAAAAACTGATTCAAAATTCACGCAACAATGAAATGTATAAATCAGATTTACAAAGGAAGTTTCCTCATTCATTGCAGTAGAATTGGCAAGCGCAATAAAAAATCAAACTCGAATGGTAGAAACAGACTTGCCATATGTGTTGTCACTGCGATTGCCGCTTTCATGCTTACAGCATGTTCCGGTAAAACCGGCATGAAGCCGTTCCTTTCCAGTGATGAAGCCATCAGGGAATATCGCGGGTTTCTGGCCGCTCTGAGAAAGGATGAAAAAGCCTCCATCCAGACGCTGGTCAAGACCATCAATGAATGGCGTGTGCTGGATGATTCCGTATCATCTTGTATGGCTCGCGACACCACTAAGATGCCCCACTCATTCCCATACGCGGCTTATAAGGAGATATACGATTCTATCCACATAGAGTTGTGCCGCATGGTGATTTCCAAACAGCGAAGCTACCGGGATCTTCTCTTTCTCAAGGAACAGACATCTCCCCATGCCAATGACGAGGAACTTCGCCAAGCCGCCAAGGAGGCTCAGCCTTTCTTCTCCTCCCTGGATAGTATTCCTGCATATAATAAAGGAGGCAAGCAGGCCGTGTTGAAGCGTTACCGAAAATTCCTACGCACATCAGTCAAACAAGGCATCCACAGCAAGGAAGACCTTCGGAGTTTCATCAAAGAAGAGCATCGGCATTTCAAAGCCCTTCTGCAATACTTGCCGGATTTTGCCGGTGACAATATCGGCGACATCAAGCAGCATACCGAACAATGCTGTGTACAGATTCTCCGTGCCGCCGACCACGATGAAGTCTCTCACAAGGATGCGATGATATATCTCTCCATGCGCACCAACCTCCGCCTGCTGCGCAACGCGCAAATGGCTATCGAAGACCTGAAAAGCGGCAGGGTGAAGGACGAACAGACCTTGCACGCTTATCTTCTGATGATGATGCAACCGTTCATGTCCATGGATGACCTCTCCGTGAGTGTCCTCTCTGACAAGGACATGGCAGACCTCTACAAGGTAGCGGACTCGCTTCCAAAAGAAGTGGACAATTTGGCCAAACGGTTGCGCCTCGACAAGCAACGCCTTTCGGATATGCCCATGCTCCTGATGAAGATTTACGTCACACGATTATAAACAAACCCCGATAAACGAAAGATTATGTTAGAACAGTTCTGCGATGATTTCCTTGCTGTCGTACCGTTGCAGTTGCCGCAACTGATGGACAAGCGCAAGATGGAGAAGCCCGTCAGGTATGATGACTATGTGCTTCTGACCTTCCTGTTGGAAGCTCCTTTCACAATAGATGAAGTGATGGACATGCTTGAAGACGAAATGGAACTGATAATCCTATATCACCACATCCCGAGCCGGCAGACTGAGTTCGGACGCAGCTGTTGCGCCTATTCCAATCCGGCCTTCGGGAGAATGTTCAAGGTCAATGCCGCCACCGGCGGTGACGGAAAGGTCAGCCAGATTACAGTGACAATCTTTGGATCATTGGAATATATGTCGGCCGATGTGTGCCTGGATCTTGAACTGCACAGGAAGAGCGGATTTTTCAAGTACATGAAGCCCAAGGAGGAAGTCCTGCTCGATTTCATTTGAGCTTTGTGCCCATCAGGTATCAGTCCGGCCATTCAACTTCGATGCTCCGCTATGTTGTCCACGTCAAATGTCTCTCTTGTGTCAGATATTTCCGACCACCCGATGAATGAAACGCTATACATGAATATTGTCCATCTTCTTGACCGTCACCGCACCTGGTTGGAAGTTGTAAGCATCGGCACTGTCCGAAGCCACACGATTGTCAGAAATGGCAGAATGAGCGACATCCTCAGCCGTATGCTTGTGGTGAAGGCCGTCCACAACCGCTCCCCTTATATGAGAGGCCAGGTGTGGCAGATTGCCGAATACGACATGGAACAGGCGATAAGGAGGCTTCGGACAACGGACAAGGCATTCCGGCTTCGAGTAATCAGGGATGGGCTGACACTTGAGGATGTGGAACGCATCATTTCCATCGCAACACACGGTGTTGTCCATCCCGAACTGAGTTCATTCCCAATCTATACATGCAATACATATTATGACGAGTAAGATACTGTTTTTTACCATGATGTCGGCACACTTTCTCTTGCCGTTCCTGTTGTACAGAAGCAACATAGGCTTCATGGCAAGATTCTGTCTCCGCATGACCGCACTTGCGACGGCAAGGAAACTTTATCGGCAATTGTTGCTTGCCCTGCTCTGTGTGTTTCACTTCCTCTATCTCAACGTACAGCATGGAAGCGTGGGAGTCTTAGTATCCACCTTGGCTTTTTCCACATTCTATGTTTTCATGGATGTGGACAAATGGCTGCACCGTTTGAACGAAAGCGGCAAGGTCATTTGTATCGCGGCACTTTCAACAGTGGTGTTTGCATTCACCTCGCATCTGTTCACGTTGGCTTCCACCATATCCTTCGTCATTCTGGCCGCACTGTTCTATCCCTCGCGCACAGTAATGTCGCTATGGGAGGGTACGGATGGCCGCAAGGCACTTGCTGAAGACAAGGACATGCTCGTCATAAGCTATTTTTCGGAGTCACCTGTATCATGCCGTTCTATCCGGACATCGGCGGACGGCGAAAAACATAGTATTCACCAAACCTGGAAAAGCCACGCGACTTTGACCCTTTTGGCCAAACAGGATT
>UMBE01064347.1_pt1 | contig 16340 bp, 13 predicted proteins | sample 1963881 | NCBI WGS metagenome assembly UMBE01 (sample SAMEA4835933, study PRJEB28245) | human gut metagenome | biome: gut microbiome; material: fecal sample | place: Denmark | collected 2008 | reverse complement strand
AAGCAATCCTGTAATCAATGAAATAACCAGTACAAGATATCCGAATGGCAAAATAAAAACTCCTGACATTCCCAAAAACACACTTGCTATTAAAGATATTGACGAGCTATATCTTATGGTTGGAATCATTTTTGACAAAGGCCAAATCAAAACCATAACCGCTACCAATAAATAGGAGTATTCATTTTTATCAAGAGATTCTTCAGCAATCCAGCTTCCAACTATAAAGCAAAAGGTTCCCATAAGAGGGCCACCAAAATGTCCAACATAGGAATAGTTCACATTGTACTTCCAAGGTTCATTTATATAGCCCATCATAACAGTCGAACAGAGAATAATCAATAATGCTACTACTATAGTTTTTTTACCTTTTGTGGATTTTTGGATATTGTAAAGCACTGGATAAACCACATATAACACTGCCACAACCGCAATATACCACGCTCCTTCATTTTTCATCCAAAAAGAAATGAAAAACTCTGCCTCAATAAATTTACGGAAACTAAATTCAAGGATAAAATACTTAATCGCATATGCTATGGAACTAATCACCAAATATGGCAGCAGCACTTTTTTAATACGATTATTATAAAATTTATGTATGTCATTAGATTTATTCAACGAATAAAAACATCCAAATCCAGAAAGAAAGAAAAACATATACATTAGCGTGCAAATTAATGTAGCCATTTTAGGCACCAATAAAATAGCACCTGTGTCTGCCATAATTGCAGTGCCCGCATGACCAATAAGTACGCTAATTGCCGCTACTCCCATCAATTCTGTTTTATATGTGCTTATCAACTTATAGCTTGGCTTCTTCTTTGTTCTGACTATCAAATCCTTCTCCTTCCAGAAAGCACTTCGCAACATTATAATACTGTCCTTCCGAAAATACTTGTTTTGCTGTATTTAATGCGTTCAACTTCATTTGAAGAATCTTCGAAGAATCCATATTGACAATCTGCATCAACTTATCTAACACTTCATGTACGCTATTATCTTTTATAAGGACCCCATCAACGCCATCAGTTACAAAAGCATCTGTTCCACCAACAGCTGTACAAATGCTTGGAACTGCCAAGCTCATTGCTTCAACAAATTTTGTGGATACTCCAGCTTTCGCATACCTTTTATTTTCACGCATCAAAACAGAGAAATCTGCTTTTCTTACAATCGATAACGTATTCTCATGAGATAAACGGCCATAGCAATTTATTCCACATTGTGTTAAGTTGGAACATTCCAGCATACGCTCAATTGCATCAGGACTTGGTCCTACAACGTCAAAAATAATCTTAATCTCGTTATTGTTTATCTTTCGGATCGCCTTTAACATTGGTTCCAGATAGTCTTTAAAATCGGTCGTTCCAGCAAACACGAGCTTGACCTGGCGCAATTTCACAGCATCCCTATCACGAAAGACCTGATCTTTGTCCGCAAAATCGTAAACCAATGGTGGCAGCCTTATTACATTACATCCCTGATTTCTATAGTGTTCGTATAAGAACTCGCTAATGGCTATAATATTCCCACATCTTTTATCGATATAACGTTTTTGAATATCTTTTTGCCATACGATTCCTCTTGTTGCGATTTCTTTTCTGTTCTCAACCTCCATCCATTCGGTTACTTCTATAATTAGCCTGATATTGTGCTTTTCACAATAAGCTCTAATACGTTCTTCCACAACAATTGAATTCAACTCATACAGAATTATGATATCTGGTGAAATGAATTTCAATGCCCTAACAATCTCATTATATGTATGAATACCCAAGAATTGGTCTGCTATCCAACCTGCGCCTCTAACCTTACCTTTTCCATGAAACGGTTTCATATAGACGTATTTGAGAAAATCAGTATCTTCTACTTTGTCGCACTCATTCTTTGGACACTCACTAAGGCCATAGACTTCATAACCAATATTGTTGAAAAATCTAGCTCGGTTTCGAACATGTGTGCATGACGCACTTCCCTCAATCGCTATCTGACCAACATACAATATTTTCTTCACACCATTTTTCCTCCTTTCTAATCAACTTTTATCTCTCATATGGATACAAATTTCTTTATTTACCGCAATCGGGACAGCAATAGCAGAAACCATAAAAGATAATACTGTGCCCAGCAGCACACCTACAACGCCCATATTCATTTTCAACAGGAAAAAAAGCGAGAGCGGAATATTTACAATTCCTTGAGCGATTCCTACTGGAACAATGACCTGCATTAAAGATAATCCATTAGCAACCTGTGAATATACTGCATTCCACATATATATAATAGCATACACAGCCATCAGCGGAATCAATCCTGGTGCATAGTCAAGCTCTTTTTGAAGCCACACTCTAGCAAGAGGTTTAAATATAACCATAAGCACTAATACACCCACAATACCCAATCCTAACAAACATTGCATCTCATGAATTCCTTTTTTTATCAATCGATAATCATTATGAGACTTTGCAACGGATGTTCTCGACCAATATGGCGTGACTAGCATCGCAAAGACAGCCGTCCCTGCCGTGTACAGTTTATTTACCAGACTATAGGATGTCACTTCTGCCGGACCAATGAAATGAGAAATAATTAGATTATCCGTCGTGAACAAAATAAGTGCCGATATTTGAGAAATGAAAAACAGCATTCCAAGATTTGTTGTGGATTTTGTTTCTTCTTTCGAGACAAATTTAAGGCTCGGCACAAAAATTTTGCTCTTACGTGTTAAAATCAGTGTGAATAATATTTCAACAATAAAATCAGATAGGCCGTAGAATATCGCAACCTTGAGCAGACTTGCTTTGCTTGTTACTGATAAATATAGCACTCCCATCAACATAAGCGATTGCTGTAAAACACCCATAAGTCCTACAGTGCTATTTTTTTGCAGGGCATAATAAATGCTCTTACAGAGTGACAGCAAAAAATTGATGCACATAAAAATCACACTAATGCACATCACACATGTTAAATTGTCACTTACATTGTCTTTTGAAACGCCGAAAATACTATTCCAGTTAACAAAGATTGCCGCCACACTAAATCCACACATTGCGCAGAGGACGATTAATCCAAAAGCAAAATATGCACTGGAGACATATTTTCTACACTTAATTTCGTTTCCTTCCCGATCTAGATTTTCGGCCAACTTATTTCTCAATCCATGACCGATTCCAATATCGAAATATGTAATCCAGGACAAAACATTTAATATTGTTGTCCATACACCATATTTTACTTCGCCTAAGTAGGCCAGAACTACCGGAACGTATAAATAGCTAATAACCATCGACAACGCTCTGTAAACTGTGCTAAGTATCATGTTTTTTCGCACGTTTTTTTCGCTTATGTCCAACATCCTAATTTCCCTCAGTCTTGATTGTTTTAACAAATGCTTCCATTCATACAAATCTTATGATATATCTCGATTAATGTTTCTGCATTTTTCTTGCGGTCATGTGTAATAACAGCATGCTTCCTCCCACATTCAGCTCTTCTTTTTGTATCCTCTATTTCTAGGAAAGTCTTTCTTATATAAAAAGCCATTTTATAGGAATCATCAAACGGATATAGGAATCCTTCATCGCTGTGTGTCAGCATGTCTGCAATTCCTCCAACATCTGATGCCACACAAGGCACCCCCAGTAGCATTGCTTCTCCCAGCGAGTTGGGTGAATTTTCAATAGAAGATGGACATACAAAAACATTGCTTTCTAAAAGAAGTCGCTTCATCTTTTCTGCTGATAAAAATCCTTCAAATTCAAATTGGTCTTGAAGATTATATTTCTTTAATAGTTGCCTAATATATATACCATAGCTATTTCCTTTTATCCAGTTTCCTCCAAATATATTTGCCCCTCCCACTTTAACTTTGATATCGGGGAACTCGTTGCACAGCAATGCAACTGCTTCAATCACCTTATGTAATCCCTTTATGGGATACCCTGCCTGACTGATTGCTATCTGATACTTATTGCATTTTTCATATTCCCACTGAGAGCCATCATAAAATACAGATCTCAAGTTCTCATTGCAAAAATAATATCTTGACTCCGGTGCAATAAAATGTGCACATGCTTTATCCCATGTTGTGCGCCCTATTATATTAGAAGAAGCTACCAAGGCATCTTGTTCATATTTACCTCTATGTAAGTAATTCTTCTTATTATCGATTAAGGAGCACTTCCCTTTTATTTCGCTTAATGTCTTCCGTCGCATAATGTAATCTGGTAGCCCCGCAGAATAATGATCGTAGTATACGGACACCAGTCCTTGAATTGAAGTAACTATCCTATCTCTGTATCCTTCCTCCGATGCAATCTTTATAAAATAGTTAGTATACAAAAATTCAGTACCGAAAAAATGTATAACATCAGGTTTTTCATCTGTCAGTATTTTTCTATATATTTTGCCACACTCACATTGTTCTTGCATTGCCACAGTCGCCTGATAATAGCTTATGGGTATTGCATAGTATTTAAAATTATCCTTTTTGCCGTGTCCCAGCTTTTGACTCTTATACTCGGGATAGCAGTAGCATAATTCGATATCTTTATCAGCCAGTAAAGACTCCGAAAGTCCCTCCAGCCATCCGCCAACACATGTACTTTGTTGCGTATTCTTCATTAGCTCTATTCTCTTTGTCGGAACATTACACATCCATAGCAATTTCATATTCTCGCATGCTCCTTTCTATCATTACTAATTGCGAAGTATGTTGTATCAAAACAATGCAAACTATATAATCCAATAGGTATCATAATTAACACCGGATAAAAAAGATCCGATTGAGCCAAAACAGTATTGATATACATAAAGATGTACAAAACTGCCACATATCTTTTTCGGCAAAATTTCAGCACCGGGTAAAAGATCCACCAAGCGACAACGATAAGCGGTAAAATCCCCCATGCAGCACCAAACTGCATAATGGCCGCCCCTGCCATTCCTGTACTTTCTACATTCATAAGTGCGCCAAGGTTTGAATATCCTACGCCAAACGGGTGTCTCACCATACTTTGGAGTGCCAGAAAAATCAAATCGGCACGCGCCATACCGGATGCATCAAGAGAAACCTTGTTTTTGCTTGAAAAGAGTTTCGAGATAATTGAAACCTGAATAAAACTCTCGCTACCACGCACCATATAATCTATCATCAAGAAGAGTAGTATAGAAAACAGCGCAATAAGAATTTTCTGTTTCCAGTTTTGTTCTGTGGTATCTCTCTTTTCAAATAGCAAGTAGAACAATATAATAAAACAAATTGATATATATCCAGTTGTAGATTGAGTTGAAAGTAACGCAAATGCTAAAACTACTAATGCACGTCCAACTTCTTTATCACTAAATGACACTAATTTATCCCGTAAAAACAGAAGCACAAAAATCGCAGTATTCAATACCATCTGATAAATTCCAGGTTCTGTAAATATCGACACATTTCTCATATCAACAGTTCTATGTGAATACAGAAACATCCCATGCAACTTAAATGAATACTCCTGATATATGATTGAATCCGAATATACTCTATATGACATCAAACTATTAATTTCTGGTGTTATTTGATCCCATATATTGATTTGCAAAATGCTCAAAAGCCATAACATCAAACTAATAGATGCCAAAAAAACAACTGTCTTTACATATCTTTCCCAGAAATGTTGTTTATTAATCGAAACAGCCAGCCAAACAGCAAGTATATCAACTAGAAATTGCGCAATTATGCGTATCCCTATTCCACCCACACTCAATCGTATTAGTAAGGCATACATGATTAAAAATGCAAAAAACAAGGTACAGTATGTTTTTATTCCTTTTTTTGCAGTAAACAAAAACACGCAAAGCAATCCTGCCATAATGACTGTTCTATATGGAGTCATATAAATCTCACTAAAATTTGACTGATTAGATATCAGCATGAAATATATCGCTAAATATCCTTGAATTTTCGATTTGCTTATCACAAACCTATTTGTGGAACATGAAGTCATTAGGTTTTCTCCTCGTAGGTATCATTGATCAAACAATTTATAGTATTTCACAATTTCACTTTGATTCCCATAATTTCGAGCCATGAGATAATTTCGTATCCCGTTTAGCACAGACTCATCTTCTACCAAATGCTCAATCTCCCTAGCAATTGATTCTGCATCCATCTCGACTATAATGCCTTCCTTACCATTTTCAACTTGATCTTTAACCGTTGCGTAATCCGTAGCAAGAATCGGTTTCCCGAGAATTTTCGCTTCGTCAAGAACGACTGATTTTCCCTCCCAACGAGACGTTTGAACAATCAGGTCAGCTTTATTCATATACGGATATGGATTAGCCTTGAATCCTAAAAAAGTCAAGTATTCCTCAACACTATTATCCTTTGCTTGTTTTTCTAGGCACTTTCTAAGTTCGCCGTCCCCAATGATCCACCAATGAACTGGCACCTTATGATCTTTTAAAATTTTTAGGGCATCAATAGCCATATCAAACCCTTTTGCTTCTGTTAGGCGTCCAACTGATACTATATTAAAAATGTCTTTTAAAAATTTTTCGTCAATGGCTGCCTTTGCCGTATTCTTCAAGACAACACTTGAGGTCAAATTGGGCAAAAAAACAAATTTATTTCTCATATCTGGATAATTATCTTGCAATACCTGCACGCATTTATCCGAAATACTGACAACCTTATCTGCTTTACAAAAGTACTCCTTATAAGCAGCTGCATCCTCATTCTTCTTTATATTTTCAAAATTACTATGCACCCAAAGAATTTTCCGCTTTGCATTCACTTTATCAATAACATAATAGGACGCATCACCTTCCAAATACCCTATAGCAACATCATACTCACTATCGAGCTTCGGTAATAGAGTCTTATAAAATTTAGTCCATCTTTTCTGTCTTGCACAATTGCCATATAAAATTTTACAAACACCTGTGCTAAATATCCGAAGTATCTCTGATCGAATACCTGCTTTGCAAGAAAAAACGTTTTTATCACATTTATAAGCATAAAAAAGCGATGGATCTGTCTTTAAAATATGGATACCTGATGGGATTTGTTGTAAAAAATCTCCTTCAGGTTTAAACATTAATAAATTTATATCATATTCATTTAAATCAATTAAATTTAAAAGATTAGCTAAGCTTTTTTCTGCTCCACCAATTCTCATTGAGGGTATTACAAACAATATTCTTTTCATATCATATTCCTTTCAAGGGATAGATCAACCGCATATGATTTCTTTTGTTTGCTCTAATTTTCTGTCTCATTCCATCTATTTTCTACATACTTTCCAGGCCTATTGTAATTCAATACTTTTGCGTAGTTTCCAGCAGCTGTTGCATTATCAGGAATGTCATGGGTAACGACACTCCCTGCACCTATCGTAACATTGTCACCAATTCTAACATGTTCAATCAAGCAACAATTAGGACCTATATACACATTATCTCCTATTTCCGCTGCATTACCATCAATTGCGCCAATTGTCACAAACTGAGACAGATTGCAATTATTTCCTATCACAGCAGTTGGATTTATAACCACTGGCCCACCATGACCTATATATAGTCCATAACCAATTTTTGTTTTTCGAAGTATCTGAATCTGCTGGTGATTTCTCAATTTCCATAGGATTATTCCAAACAGTTTTAACACTCCCCCAGCATTTACCAATCGAAATGCCACGGAGAAGCGAAAACCAGCTTCTTTAACATATGTTTTAATAAATGCCTTAGATGATGTTGTTCCAGCATAGCGAAACAAATCGCTTTTTATTAATTCAATTGCTCCCATACTTCTTCAAACCCACTTTGCAATATTTATTCTATACTGTTTTCAATCAGCGCCTTATAAAATGTGCCTTCTGCTTCAATGTCCGGTGATAATTTATATGTCAACTTATGAATACCTGTAAGCTTTTTGATCCAATTCCATTTCTCTTCTGAATAATCATCGGCTAAAACTTTAACAAGATACTCGCTATAATCACTGTTCATATATGGAATTGCTTTCTCAACTTCCGGATTGCTCTTTACCACCAAAGTGATAATCAAATTCGGCAGCAGATACTCAATTACATGTTCGTTTTTGAGCCAATATGCGAAAGCAACATTTCTTATTTCTCGAATTGTTTTGTTTCCCTTTTTTGCATGAAGAAACCATGCAGGATATAGCACAGGGTTATCTATCAGCAGCAGTGAATTTCGTACTGCAAAAAAATCGCTATTTAAAATCATATCTGGAATAGGATCTGTAAGATACACTGTGGAATCAATCCATGTTCCACCATAATGCTCCAGTAATGCAAATCTCATCAGATCCGCATATCCAGCCATCGGAATCTGGCCAGCGTCCTTTTTCTTTTCAATGTAATCTGGCAATCGAATGTAATCTGCAAGATTTTGGTCATTCAGCAAAATGATTTTTTGATTCGAATGTTTACATACAGATTCATAGCACTTCTGAACAATGATCGGTGCCTGTTCAATACCTTTGTTCCAATAAATCCAGATCGGATTCTCTACATCATTTTGGGGAAAGCTAAGCCCCTCAACATCTGTGTCTTTATACTTTAAATATGGTTTTATCTTGGTAGAAGCTCGTTCCTGCCACAATACCTTCCGCACCTCATAATCCTTGACAAGATGCAATTTGATAAACATAAATGCCCCTCGTTTGACGGCATTCACAATTCCATATCTTTGAATAAAGCCTTTCATGCCAATATTTTGATAGTAGTCATTCAGCATAATAATTTAATTGTCTCCCTTTATCTTGCAGAAACTACTATTCAAAAGGCTCATAGATTCCGCACCAGATAATGGTAAACTGTTTCCTCCTTATCAATAGATGGTTCTAATTTATAGGTTAGTTTATGTATCCCAGTAAGCCGCTTAATCCAATTAAACTTTTCCTCTGTAAACTTATCTCCTAATACTCTAACCAGATATTCGCTGTAGTCACTATTCAAATAAGGCATCTTTCTTTCAACCTCTGGTGATGACCTCATTATTTGTGTGATTACAATATTTGAAAACAGATATTCTGGTACATGATTATTTCGTTTCCAGTAGGCAAATAGAACATTACGAATCTCACAAATCGTTCTATTATGTTGCTTGGCGTGGATGAACCAGACCGGATACAATACGGGATTATCAATTTCGCCGAGTGAATTGTGAAACACAAAAAAATCACTATTTAATATTTCCTGTGGGATTTCATCTGTTAGCAGTGTTGTTGCATCCATCCATGTCCCGCCATAATGCTCCAATAATGCTACACGCATCAAATCTGTATAAATCGCCAATGGAAGGACTCCGCTTTTTAATTTCTCATTCAGATAATCCGGCATACTTATATAGTTCTGCACATTTTTTCCGTAAGCAAAACAACTTGTCTGCCAGCATATTTTTTTATAGATTGATAGCAAGTCTTCACTATCTCAGGTGCCTACTCCAACCCTGTATTCCAAAATAACCAAATAGGCTCATCCACTTGGTTTTCTGGAAATGTCAGCTTTTCAGGAGCGGTATCTCTGAACTTCAAATATTTTTTGCAGACCTCTGTGCCCCCCCCGATTGCCAAAGCAGTTTTCTCAGCTCATAATCTTTGACAATATGAAGTGGGTTACGAAGAAATTTGTTCCACATTCTTTTCTCCTCGATAAATTTTCATCAGTTTTATATAGTAGCTCTCTGTCGTTTCATATTTAGCCTGACTACAATTCTTTGTATATCTTTCCAATACGTCTTGTGTTTGAAGAATCTTCTTTACTGCCTTCATCAGATCTTCCACATTGCCTGCTTCAAACAACTCTCCGGTTTTCCCCGTCTCAATCAATTCAGGAATTCCTCCCATTTTAGCACCAACAACCGGTGTGCCTAAAAGCACAGATTCGATAACAGAATATGGACAATTTTCATATTGTTCAGATGGACAAACACTAATTGCTGCCTCAGCAATAATACGATAAAGTTCTTCTCCCGTCTTAAATCCCAGATACTTCACATTTGGAATATCCTTCATTTTATCAACCGACGGGCCATAGCCAATAAACACAAATTCGGTATTGGGCATCTTCTTGGCTACTTCAAGCAAAGTATCCGTTCCTTTGTCTCGCGAAAGATGGCCAAACTCTAATACATAACCTTTTTTTTGAATGTTATCCAAGTGTGGCATTTCCTTTTTGAAATTGTGTAGCCCAATGGTTTTATCACGGAATCTTTTCTGCGTGTCTAATTTTGATTTAAGAAAAAAGCTGCAGCAAATATAGGCATCTACATACGAGTATGCCTTACTATATTTCCACATATATCCATCCAACGTTCCGAGCAAACTCTTTGCTCTGGAATTTTTTAGACATTTAGTTTGAAAGCAATGAATATAATGACCATCCAAACATAATTCACAAGGCTTCATGTTTACATCAAACATTCCATGGCTGGGGCAAACAAGCTGATAGTCATGTGTCGTGTAAACAATCTTACATTCTTTCTTTGTTTCTTTGCGCCATTTGTTAATTTCCAGAATAATAGAAGGGGTCAGATGATACTGTATATTGTTGAGATGCACTACATCTGGCTGAAAATCATCTAAAACTGCACGAATTTTTTTGCGTGCTTCTCTTGAATAGATAATGCGAAAAGGTGCATTTAAATTTGCCTTTATTCCTTGAGAAAAATCCATATTCGTTACATATGAGCCTACACGATTTCCTACTATATTTTTCTCATTCTCAAGGCCAAAGTACTGGACTTCGTGCCCATGTTCTTCTAACATTTTTCCTACATCGAATGTATACGTTTCCGCTCCACCCTTGGGAAATATAAATTTATTTACAAGTAAAATCCGCATATTTTAACTTCCTTTTCTGTGAGTTTGCTTTATTTCGTATTTCCTGTCCAGATAAAACAAAAGCAGAGATGTTTATCAATAAAATTATTCTTCATCATTTTCTATATAACTTCATCGTTTCCTTTACGACATCATCCCAGTTATATTTCTCGCAGATAAAGTCAGCAGCCTGCTTCTTCATTTTCATAACCATTTCAGGATGGTCACAGGCATCTTGCAATTTTTCTCGCAAGTCCTCTACATCTGACTTTTTGAAAATCAATGCCTTATCTTCCACAACCTCTGCGCACTCCGGAATATCCGAAACCAAACAGCAGTTGCCGTAGCTCATTGCTTCCAGTAGACTTAGCGGCATTCCTTCCAAATCAGACGGCAGCGTGTAGATGTAAGCGTTGCTGTATAGTTCATCCAACATTGCTCCCTGCACAAACCCGGTAAAGAGAATCCGATCATCACCCTTCGCCAGCTCTTTCAATTCCTCCATAAAGGAATCCGTATCACTGGAGCCACCTGCGATGACCAGTTTTTTATCTGTCTTGACATTCTTGAAGGCCTCAACCAGATATCGAATGCCCTTCTCCGGCACCAGACGACCGAGGAACAATATGTAGGAATCTTTCTCCAATCCAAGATGATCCGTGATCAGCTTTGCTTCCCGAACCTCTGGCCGATTGACACCATTAGGGATAAAATGTGTCTCCCTTCCGTAGGTCTCCAAGAAATACTTCTGCACGTCTTTGCTTAGAACAATGATCTCGTCCGCATATTTCACAGCATTCTTTTCGCCGCCACGAATGAACTTGGATGCAACGCTTCCGCGCCACTTCTCGCGATCCCAGTCCAAACCGTGGATAGTGCTGATTACACGCTTGCCAAAAAGTTTTGGTATCCAACAGAAAAAGGCAGGACCTTCTGCATGGATATGCACCACATCGTATCTTCCAAATGCACTACAAAGTGCTGCGAAAAAGGAAGAGCTTACCGCTGCAAGTCCCTTCTTCTCAATGGTCGGAACAACCTTTTGACGGATACCAGCGTATTCAATGGTTTTGTCATACTCTGCACCGCTCACATGATGGCCTGCTCTATTGTAGCAAGTTATATCACAACCATTCTGTGCCATTCGGGTGCATAACTCTTTTACAACAATCTCTATCCCGCCTTCACGCGAAAGACGTTTCTGTCCGAAAACCGCAAGTCTGATTTTTTCTTCCATTACTTCTCTCCAACCGTCATTCCATAGTTTCTATTCTTGTCCTAGGCTTATACACAATCCCAGCAGTTCTTTTCCTTAAATTGTCATGCTCGTCTTTCACTATTCACCTTTCCTACTTCACAGCACAACAACAAGCCTGTATACAGATTGCAACAACAATCTATACGCAGGCTTGTCCTCGTACCTCCTTATTCTGTTTTCTGCTCTATCAGCTTTCGCTGTGGTGGGTTAAGTATAGAGCGCAACCAGAAGCCATTAACCCCCGAAATCACGCCGGAACGCAACGCACCATGGTAAACAGAAACAAGTTAAGGTAAAAAAGGTCAAGCCGCGCAAACCCGCATGAAATCAGGATTTTTTCTGATTACTAACATTATTTCACAGGTTCCATGGACGGTAACTACAACTCTTTTACCAAACATCTTCGGCAGCCATGTAAAGAAGGCCGGCCCCTCTGCATCGGGTACTCAACAACAGTTTTACGAAGTAGGTGATAAACTCATGGATTCTCATTGTTTTCTCTTGTTTTTCGCCATCTCCTCAAAACTTCTGAAAAAGCTGTGCCAATTTTGTGCCGCAGGGGCCAAAAGTTCGGCGTTTTAGTTCATATAACTGTAAAACACGACCGGTTTTAGTGCCCCATATAGTGTGCAAAACAGGTTCTTTTTGATGATGCTACGTCAGTATGGCTTATCGGCCACACATTTCCCTCTTCCTTATCTCCAACAGCACTCCGGTCAAAATCACCAGCGAGCAAAGCAGGGTCAGCCACCAGTTTTCGGTAAAGCCGGCGATCAGGTAGCCAACAGCACACACGGCAATGACCACAAAGGCGTACTGCATCTGGGTTTGCACATGGTTGATATGGTTGGACTGGGCACCGGAGCTGGACATGATGGTAGTATCAGAAATAGGCGAAATATGGTCACCGCAGACAGCACCAGCCAGGACAGCCGCTACAGAAATGATCATCATGGTCGGGTCCAGTTCAGCAAACATGTTGACCACGATGGGCACAAAAATAGCAAAGGTGCCCCAGCTGGTGCCGGAAGAAAAGGCAATAAAAATTGCAATGCAGAAGATGACCAGCGGCACAAAGTTCATCAGGCTGGAATTCAGATTGATGGCCGAACGTACAAAGGTACCGATACCCAGGGCGTCCGTCATACCTTTCAGAGTCCAGGCCAGCACTAAAATCAGGATGGCGGGCATCATAAGCTTGCCACCTTCGGGAACGGAATTCATAAAATCCTTGAAGCCGATGACACGGCGCGGCAGATACAGAAGCAGCAGGAATCCCACTGTGACCAAACCGGCAAACACCAACGCTTCCGAAGAAGAACAGTTGGCAAAGTCCTCCACCAGATTCTGGCCGCCGTTCAGGTGGCCGGTCCAGATCATAGCTGCGATTGCCGTTGCAATCATGACGACCATGGGCGCAATCAGATCGATGACCTTGCCTTTGGCGTATTTGCCGCCCTCGGTCGGGTCTTTTGTTTCCTGGTTCTGGAACTCTTCCCCGCCGGAGGTGAACAGATCACCTTTGGCCGCGTTCTCTTCATGCTTTTTCATCAGGCCGAAATCGAAGCCTACAATGGAGGTGAAGAACACCATATACAGGGTTAAAATTGCATAGAGGTTGAACGGAATGGTTTTAACGAACATCTCAAAACCGGACATGGAGCTGCCCGCCGGAACGTAAGAGTTGACGGCTGCCGCCCAGGAAGAAATCGGCGCAATGATGCAGACTGGCGCGGCGGTTGCATCAATGATATACGCCAGCTTGGCGCGGGAAACCTTGTACTTATCTGTGACAGGGCGCATGACAGAGCCAACCGTCAGGCAGTTGAAGTAATCATCCACAAAAATCAGCGCACCGAGCAGAGAGGTCGTTACCAAAGCGGAGCGCTTACTTTTCAGGTGGCTGGAGGCCCACTCACCGTAAGCGCGGGTGCCGCCGGATTCCTGCATGAGCATAACGATCATGCCCAAAAGGATCATGAACATCAGAATGGAAAAATCCACACTATCGATCATTGTGTTAAACAGCGTATCAAACGCAATCCACGGGTGGAATTCTGCCGTCAACAGTGCGCCAAGGGCACACCCCGCAAACAATGACAAATACACTTCTTTGGTCAGCAGTGCCAGCGCAATCGCCACAATGGGCGGCATCAGTGACCACCATGTTCCTACAAACATCCTTTATTCTTCCTTTCCTCTTTTGATCTAATCAAAGTTATTCTAACATATTGTCCATGCCGATTCAATACGCAAAAAATAATATATCCTAGGGCAATACCGCATAATTCTAAGTGCCGATACGGCGAGCGAGGTGCGGCAGATGCTAAGCCAAAAGCGCAGATAATACTTTATGTATTATCGAGTATTTTGGCAACGCAGATGCCGTGCCGCAGCCGCCGGAGCGGTGCTTAAGCCGTAAGGCGGGAATTGTGCGGTATTGTCCTAGATAACGTTGTTTATTTTTCCCCTTCTCATTCTCTTTCTTTTGACGCAAGCTGCACCCAAGAATCAGATTAGAATCAGATTTTTTTGCCAGAAATCGATATTTTTTGGTGTATGCCAATACCATCTTGCTGCACTCTATGCTATAATAAAGTCAAATGCCATATAAAAATTGGCCACTACCGCTATTTTTGTCCTATTTTGTTATTTGCTATGCCCAACATCCCGGACCGGACTACAAACGTTCCCCAGAAATCCGCGCCGCAAAGTCAAAAAAGGAGGGCCCACCATGTTCGTCCAGAAAGTACCGCATATCAAGGACCAGTTTTTGACGCAGGAACGCGCCAGCATGGAGCTGGAAAGCGGTCAGATTGCCGTGGGTTGGTATACCAACGAGCAGGACAGCCAGTCTGTTGTACACTCTCACCCGTATTATGAGCTTGTACTGCCCCTGGTGGGCAGCAACGTGCGCTATTCTGTGGACGGCAACATTTATGATATAAACCTGGGGGAAATGATCATCTTCCCTGCCCGGTGCTATCATGCGGGCATGTTCAATATCACGGATAAGATTTCTGAACGTCTGATTGCCCAGATCAGCGCCGAGCTATGGCAGGAAGCCCTGCTGGCCAGCGGGCTGGTTGCCCCCACCTGGCTGGGGCAGCTGGTGATCCTGGATGCAGACGCCGTCACCGCATGGGATCTACGCGGCTTATTTGAGCGGATGGCCCAGACCGCTTACTTACACGGCAGCACCCAGCACATGGTGCAGCGGTGCGAGCTGGTGGAGCTTTTGCTGCTGATGGACCAGATTGTGGCCGAGCGCCGCACGGCACCGCCCAGCGCTACAAGTGCCCTAGTTGCCAAGGCCGTTGCTTTTTTGCAGGCCAATTATACCGACCCGAACCTAACCGTTGGCAGCCTTGCCAAATATACCTACACCAGCCGGGAGCATTTGTCCCGCGCGTTCAAAACCTACACGATGGAAAGTGTACACGGCTATTTGACCAACCTGCGCATGCAGCATTGCCGCCGTGCCATTGCAGCCGGCGCCAGTGTGCTGGATGCCTGCAATGCCAGCGGTTTTACCAATTACACCAGTTTTTTGAAAACTTTCCGCAGTTTATACGGCATTACGCCGTCCGAATATCGCAGCCAGCTGCGGCGTACGCCGGAACAGGTTCACTCTACCCCATAGACAATGTAAGCCGCCCGATATCAAGTCTTGGACAACTTTTTTCCAAAGGCAATACCGCTGTGTTTGTAGAAATAGACCATATTTTCGACTTTTCAGATACACCATAAGGAAAAAAGAAGGATAAACAGGCCCGAAAAGCGGAAAATGAAGTTGATGAAAGAATTGGAATGAAAACCTCAAAGCGCAATACAATATGCAGCTTCTAACCGCCAAGGAAAAAACTCAAAAACAAGTTATTGGCTTTTCCTGATGTTTTTTCCTCTTTTGCAAGTGGCATGCGGCAGTCCATCGAAGTTTTTTCCGCTGGCTAAACGCTGTTCCTAATATTCAACATGCTTCGCATATTCGCTCTTCTGCTGGTTTACTTTTTCACATCTTCTGCTCGCCCTTACTTTGTGCTTGCTCAACTCTTAATTCACATTTTTTTGGCACAAACAGCTTTATGCAGTCGGTTCCTTCCAATTTCAACAGCTGGATTTTTCGCTCAACACCACCCGCATAACCGATCAGGCTGCCGCTGGCACCCACCACACGGTGGCACGGGATGATGAGCGAAATGGGGTTGTGTCCCACGGCTCCGCCCACCGCCTGGGCGGACA
>UMBE01074994.1_pt1 | contig 16523 bp, 14 predicted proteins | sample 1963881 | NCBI WGS metagenome assembly UMBE01 (sample SAMEA4835933, study PRJEB28245) | human gut metagenome | biome: gut microbiome; material: fecal sample | place: Denmark | collected 2008 | reverse complement strand
CCGGACAGGCCAAACACCTGCTCTCCGTCGAGCGCCAGCAGAAAGTGAAGGAGCAGCTCTACCTCTTCCTCCTGCAAAAGCGTGAGGAGAACGAGCTCTCGCAGGCCTTCACCGCCTATAACACACGGCTCATTACTCCGCCCACCGGCAGCGAAACGCCTACATCGCCTAAAAAGGCAATGATCCTGTTTATTGCTCTGCTCGCTGGACTGGCCCTGCCGACATTAGTCATCGTGGGCAGAGCCATGATGACCACTACTGTGCGTGGGCGTAAGGACTTGGAATACTTGGCCACTCCTTTTCTCGGTGAGATTCCCCAGCAGGGCAAACGGCGGCGTTTTTCAGGTAAACGGAGACAGGACGAATGGCATCCCGTTGTGGTCGAGGCGCGTAACCGCAATCTCGTCAACGAAGCTTTCCGTTCCGTGCGCACCAATTTGGAATTTATGGCCGGTGCCTCCGAAGGGGCAAAAGTGGTCATGATCACCTCTTTCAACCCCAGTTCGGGAAAGACCTTTGTGTCCATCAACATAGCTACCTGCATGGCCGTCAAAGGGAAAAAGACTGTTGTCGTCGATCTCGATCTGCGGCGTGCTTCGCTCAGCCGCTACGCCGCCGAAGGACGTGTCGGAGTGACCGATTTCTTGGCTGGGCAGGACGTAGGACTGGACGATATCACCTGTCCCGAAAAGGAAGGACGTACCGGGTTGAACATCATCCCTGTGGGTACGTTGCCACCTAACCCCGCCGAGCTGCTTGCCTCCGAAAGACTCGGATTGCTTTTTGAACAGCTGCGTGGGCACTACGATTATGTATTCGTGGACTGTCCGCCCGTAGAGGTGGTGACGGACGCAGACCTCATCAGTCGGCATGTCGACATGACTCTGCTTGTGGTGCGTGCCGGACTGATGCATCGTGCTATGCTCCCGCAGGTGGACAAACTTTACGCTGGACACCGCTTCAAAAACATGGCCCTTGTGCTTAATGGAACCGACACCACGCAGGCCTCACGTTATGGCTACCAATACGGATACGGTAAGTATGCCGAAAAATAAGGTACAGCATCTGTCGTAGACGCGATGCCGGGGTGTGTCCACCATCACCCCCCGGTGCTTCTCTGTCCAAGTGGGGTGGGGTGGAGAGAATGTCGCAGTGTATATAAAAAACTAAGATACGAACATGGCAAACCAGGAGTCAAGGGTCAAAAAGTCCCTGCTTAATGCCCGCGTCAATCTAGTTTTTTACTTTCTGACGCTAGCTCTGTCTTTCTTTTCTCGAAAGATATTCTTGGACACATTGGGAGCGGACTTCGTGGGCTTGACCACCACGTTGCAAAACCTGCTTGGCTTCCTCAACTTGGCCGAGTTGGGCATCGGCAGCGCTATTGGTTATGTACTCTATAAGCCCCTCTTCGAGCATGACGAAGGGAAAATCAACGAGATCATTTCTGTTTTCGGCTATCTTTATCGCTGGATCGGATTCATCATTCTCGGCGCCGGTCTCGTGCTTGGTGCCTTCCTTCCGCTCATCTTCCCTAACACAATGTTCGAGCTGGGCGTCATCTATTTCGCCTACTTCGCTTTTCTCACATCCTCTCTTATCGGTTACTTCATCAACTACCGCCAGACCCTCCTAGGTGCCGATCAAAAGGAATATGTAGTTAACGCCTATTTCCAGAGTGCGAACATCATTAAAGTTATTATCCAAATGACTTCTGCTTGGTACACTGGAAGCTACTACCTGTGGGTAGTTATAGAGCTCTCGTTCGGCATCCTTTATTCTGTCATCCTCAACTGGCGGATCAACAAAACCTACCCTTGGCTCCGTAGTGAAGTGAAACTCGGGAAAAAACTTTTCAAAAAATATCCCGAAGTGATGAAGTACACCAAGCAACTGTTCGTGCATAAGATTGGCACTTTCGCTCAATTCCAAATCACTCCGCTGCTCACCTATGCGTTCATTTCGTTAAAGATTGTGGCTCATTACGGAAACTACACCATCATTGTAGATAAGCTTAACATCTTTCTTAATACTTTTTTAGGAAGCACAGGTGCCGGGGTGGGCAATCTTATTGCCGAAGGAAACTCAGATAAGATATATCGGATATATTGGGAGCTGTTCGCTGTTCGTGTCTGGTTCAGTACTATCGTCGGATACGGACTGTTCCTGCTGCTTCCACCTTTCATTGCGCAATGGTTAGGAACAGAATATTTATTGCCTCAATCCGTGTTGGTGGTCATGATTGTAAATACAATGATTGGCATTACGCGTGGTGTTACCGACCAATTCATCTTTGGTCATGGCCTGTTTTATGACACGTGGGCTCCGCTTGCTGAAACCATAATTTATATTGTTACAGCTATTATAGGAGGGTATTTCTGGGGGCTTACAGGTATTCTTTTGGGCAGCACTATCAGCCTAGCTATCATCATTGGCGTGTGGAAGCCTTATTTCCTCTTTTCAAAAGGTTTCAAACGTCCAGTCACGGGCTATTGGAAAAATTTCTTAGTATTCTTCTTTTGGGCCGGCTTTGCCGCTTTGTGCACACATCTGCTCGTACACAGTATATTCACAGTAGAATATATCTACCATAATTGGTTCTCACTTATTATTACAGCTGTGGTGGCCATGTGCATTCTGGCAGTCTTTCTCTCCGGTATTCTGTTGGTTGGAACACAAGGCATGAGAGACCTGCTAAGAAGACTGACGAAGCATGGTTTTCGTAAGATTAAATTCAATTAAATTAAATTAAATCCAATCAGGGCCTTAGCTACTTTTTTATATTATGGCTGTACCGGAACTTAGCATTATTGTCCCCGTTTATAAAGTTGAGGACTATCTATCTGCCTGCATTGACAGTATTCTTAGTCAAACATTCACAGACTTCGAACTCATCCTCGTGGACGACGGCTCGCCCGACCGCTCCGGCGCCATCTGCGACGACTACGCCCGCCGCGACAGCCGCATCCGCGTCATTCACCAGGCGAATGCCGGCGTCAGTGCAGCTCGCAATGCCGGACTTGACGTGGCGCGTGGCGCATTCATCACCTTTGTGGATAGCGACGACATGCTCGGCACGCCCACCACGCTTGAAGAAAACCTGCATATCCTCCAAACGGACCGCGACATTGACATCGTGCAGTTCCGTATTACTTCAAGTACCGACGCTTCCTTCACCGAAGAACAGCTACCCCAGGAAGGGAAGATTTGTGGAAAGGTCCAGCTTCTTTTAGCTATTGCAGCCGGAAGTATCGCTGGTTATGTTTGGGGGAAAATTTTCCGGTGCGAGGTGTTCCGTGGCATAAAGTTCCCGAACGGTATAACGTTGGCTGAGGACACTTGGGTCTTGGTCGACCTTGTTGACAATGTCGAAACGCTCTATTTTTCAGCGCGCGGGGCTTATTGTTATAACCAGCGCGCCAGTAGTGCCGTCCACACTTTCAATCCCAAGAAATGCCTTGACCTATTCCGTATGAGTTTCCACTTGTTCAGGGCGATGACCAAGTATACGGACACGAAAGGAAAGCAGGTGACAAGTTATTTCCTGCTGACATACAGGCGCCTTCTTGATGCCAGGATTGCCCAGAAAGACAGTGTTGACCTCAGTAAGGAGTTACGGTTCCTCGTTCCTTATGTACCTAAGATAAAGTGGGCTTTTGGTGGCGCGATCGGCCAGAAAGAAAAGTTGTGGCTCGTGTGCATCAAGTTATTGGGTCTACGGAGTTTTGCCGATTTATACGTGAAGTTCGTCCGCTGGCGACTCTCCACGACCCACAAATAATCTCAACCTTTATACTGCAACTGACCATGCGCATCTTATTTGTCTCTCCAATGCCTTTCTATCCGGAAGTGGGTGGGGTAGAACGGGACACAGACGCCTCTGTCGCCAATTCATCGAGATGGGGCATCGCTGCTTCTACCTCACTTATCCATACGGGGTTGATGGGGCGAACAACTTCGATTTCTCAGCTGAGGTGGCCTACTTTCCGGAAAAAGGATGTCAGTCCGCGGCAAACGCCACTTTCTATCACGACAACTTGAAGAACCGTCGGATAGAAACCGTAATCAACCAAGACGGGTTCAATGCCCATTCCCGGCTGTTCCTTGATACGGGGGAAACGACCATCTTACGCATTGCAGTTTTGCACAACGATCCGCTGGGAACATACCCGTAACTTGTGGAATAATTTCTTGACGCTTAAAGACGATACATTAAAGGAATAGCTCAAACGAATTGCCCGCATTATGCTGTACCCACGGATAAAAAGGACTTTCAAGAAGCAACGCATCCACCATTTCCAGAAAACGCTCCCCATAACCGACATCGCTTGCATGCTTTCGCCTAATTATTACGACGAACTGGACGAAATATGCCCTGGTTACAGACATAAATACAGAGCTATCGCTAACCCCAATTCCTTTACAGAAGAAGAACTCTGCCGCACCGCACAGGAAAAGAAAAAAGTCATCCTTTTTGTGGGTTTATTCGGCCCCCCAAAAAGGGAAGACCGACTTGTCAAGCTTTGGACGAAACTTGGTCCGCTTTATCCCGACTGGACGCTCATCATGGTCGGGAAAGGCTCACCGAAGCGAGAAGCTTACCTTCACTACTTGGCAAGGAAAATCCCGAACATCCAATTTGCCGGATTCCAGTCCCCTTTGCCTTACTTTCAACAAGCGCGCATATTCTGCGTGACCAGCAACTACGAAGGATGGTCCATGGTTCTGACCGAAGCCATGCAATGCGGGACCGTCCCCATCGCGTTCAACAGTTATGCAGCCGTTACGGACATCATCCACGACGGCATAGACGGAACGCTCGTGAAACCATTCGACATGAAACGGTATGAATGTCAACTCCGGACACTCATGGAGAATCCCGAAAAACTGCAAGCGATGTCAAACCAATGCCGGGAGAACGTCAAGCGCTTCTCCGTCGAAAGAATAACAGACCAATGGGAAGCTCTATTCCGCGAGCTTGCCACCAGCAATTGAGCATTTCCCTTGCTTCCAAAAGGCCTCTCCGCAGCGAGGAGAGTGCAGTTGTAGCTCCTCTATGCGCAACGCTACGCAAGTTGAGAACCTTATTCCGACCATTCACTGTATAGGAAAGACAGTGAAGCCCTAAATTAGATATAGATGGACAAGCATTCCCCCACGCTCAGCATTATCGTTCCTGTTTACAACGTCGAGAACTACCTGTCCGCCTGCATCGAAAGCATACTCAGTCAGACGTTCACGGACTTCGAACTCATCCTCGTGGACGACGGCTCACCCGACCGCTCCGGCGCCATCTGCGATGACTACGCCCGCCGCGACAGCCGCATCCGCGTGGTCCACCAAACGAACCAAGGTCAATCCGAAGCCCGAAATGCCGGATTGGACATCATGAGGGGGGGAGTACGTTTCATTTATCGATTCAGATGACTATATTAGCAGCGATTTATATGAAAAGAATATAGAAATCCTCCAAAAAGACAAAACAATAGACATCCTTCAATTCCCGATGGTCTTTGTCGAAGGTGAGCGGCAGACGCCGGCTGAGTTTCCTGAATTCGTGCCCGGTACGCACATGTGCGACAAAAAGGACTTCTTCCAGTTTTGGGGCAGCGGCGGCACCGGGGTACGCGGTTTTGTCTGGCAGAACATATACAGAAAGGAACTCTGGGACGGCCTCCGCTTTGAAAGGATGTATTTTGAAGATTGCGAAATACAAAGCCGCCTGCTCGAAAAAGTCCACCATGTGTACGTGTCCGGACACGGAGCCTACTACTACGTGCAACGCGAAGGTTCCATCCTGCACTCGCGAGGTTCGGCCCAGAAAAGCCAAGACGACTTCCGGGCCACTATTCCGTTCATCGAACGCATGGCCGCACACGGGGTTGAGCGTGCGCTGGTGGTGAAATGCTACCTGCTGACCGCGAACCGCCTGCTTGACAAGAGCTACCTCTTCACGGCCGCACCGTTCAAGGCTTCCTACGCGCGGCTGAACCGTATAGGCGTCAGTGTGGGCGAAATCCTCGCCTATAAAGGCCTGCCGAAACACAAAATAAAAGTATTGTTCTGCCGCCTCATCGGTCTGGACAACTTCAACCGCCTGCAAGCCGCCATCACCAAAATCACAGGACGGCACGTGACCGCATGAACATCCCGCAACACCCCCACACAGCCAACCCCTGAAACCGCACGAGAAACAGTTAGGGCGACAAGACATCCTGTCGGCGTCCCCGTCCGCCCCGTCAAGGCGGCAGGTTCGCGAGGATGGCTGATCCACCCGTGGCCCAAACGGCAAAAAATACCCACCCAAAGTACTGCATGCTGTACGCTGGCCTCACGACGGGTGCCTCCTGCATGACTGTTTTTTTTGAGCAGCACCACTTCGAGTTCATTTCTTCTGTCCGAACAGAATAAACACCAACTGAATGAAAGAAACACAGAAACTCCTCACGGTGGCTATCCCCACGTACAACATGGAGCCGTATCTTCCCCGCTGCCTGGATAGCCTCATTCAGGACCATGAAACAGCAAAACTGATAGAGGTTCTTGTCGTAAATGATGGTTCCAACGACCGTTCGCTTAGCATCGCACAAGATTACGCCTCGCGCACGTCGTGCATTTCAGTGGTCGACAAGCCCAATGGAGGCTGGGGCAGTGCTGTCAATCTGGCTATCAAACAAGCGAAAGGCAAGTATTTCAAAATTTTGGATGCCGACGACGATTTCGACCCACAGGCTTTTACGCTTTTTGTCGGACAACTCAAAACAGCCACAGCGGACATCGTGGCAACATCTACTGCTGACGTTTACGACGACCAACCTACAAAAATTACTCAATATCCGCCCGAACTGTGCGGTCGCGTGCACGACCTGAACGACTATTTGAGAGAGACCGGTTATCAAGGAGGCATACCTATGGCATGCATGTCTGTCAAAACAGCCTTGCTTCAACGTAACCATTTTGAAGTATGCGAACGGTATTATGCAGACATTGATTATCTCCTGAACGTCCTTTTTTATGCCCAAACTGTCGCCTTCTCCCGCGCAGTTGTGTATCGGTATTATCACGGTCGGGAGGGGCAAAGTACAAACGCCATGGGTTATGCTAGGCACATCGACGATTTTTTACGTCTGAGCATTCGGCTGGCCACGTCGTATGAAGCGCATAAATATACTACCACCGACGAAATAAAAAGGACCTACTTGAAAAACAGTGTGGCGAGTATACAATTTGCCTATCAATTGCTGATGTCACCCTCGTTCAATATCTCTATCGCAGATGCAGAAAAGAAGTTGCGCGAGTTTGACGCCAAACTCAAGGCCACAAGCAAGTACATTTATAAAGCGGTGGGGAAAGTTCGCCGTCGAGGAATCCCTTTCATTTTAATCTGGCGATTGTTTCGCATCAACCTCTTTTCATTCAGATAAACCATGGATATTATTATCGGCGCCGGCGCAACAGGTCTGAGCTGCGCATCGTTTCTCGGCAAGGACTACCGCATTCTTGAAGCGGAAAGCGAAATTGGAGGATACTGTAAGACCATCAGGAAAGATGGTTTCGTATGGGATTACTCAGGACACTTCTTTCATTTCCGCAATCCAGCCATCGGCAGTTATGTCAAGCAATATATCCCGCGTCAAGCACTCCTTGACTGTCACAAACACACGCAAATAAAATACAAGGACAGGTATATTGACTACCCGTTCCAAAAGAACATACATCAACTCAACCAGCCGGAATTCATAGACTGCCTATACGATCTTTTCTGCAACCCTTATATTGAATACGAGAACTTTGAGGAAATGCTCTATTGTAAGTTCGGAAAAAGCATTGCACAGAAGTTCCTAATCCCATACAACGAGAAACTATATGCTTGCCCTTTGAATCGTCTCGATCCAGACGCGATGGGCCGTTTTTTTCCGTATGCCGACAAGACGGACATCATTGCCAATTTCAAAAAACACGACAACCAATCGTATAACGACACATTTACATACCCTTTGGGAGGGGCCATTGAATACATTCACTCGCTCTTACAACGCGTAGATTCTGCTTCCATTCAGACAAGTTGCCCTGTCAACCGCATCGATCCGGCTCGGAAAATCGTATTTACGCCCAAAGGCAATCTCACTTACGATCATCTCATCTCTACCATTCCTTTTCCCATTCTGCTTGACCTCTGCGGAATGAAATACGGCCCAACTGTGTATTCTTGGAACAAGGTATTGGTTTTCAATCTCGGTTTCGACATAAAAGGCCCAGATGCGGTAAATCATTGGATCTATTTCCCTGATAAGGCTTTGAGTTTCTATCGTGTTGGGCACTACGACAATATATTCCAAACAGACCGGATGTCACTTTATGTCGAACTCGGTTTCGCCAAAGATGCCGATATTGATGTGGAAAAGTGGTTTACACGGGTATTGACGGACTTACAGACAGCAGGAGTGGTGAACACGCAAAAACTCATATCGTCCCATCACGTCATCATGGATCCGGCTTATGTACACATCACTCAACACTCTATATCAGACGTACAGAGAAAAAAAGAAGAACTTGCGTCTCTTGATATTTATTCAATAGGACGATATGGCAGTTGGACGTACTACTCTATTGAGGATGGCATTATAGAGGCTCTCGAACTGTGTCAATCGCTTTACGGAAAAACTGGCGCAGAACTAGTCGCAAACACTTAAAGATCTCATCCCACCGATGAAAGTCCTGCAAATCGCCTCGGGCGACTTCTTTTCCACCTATGGAGGCGGCCAAGTCTATGTGAAAAACATTGTCGACGAGATGCGCCGACAGGGGCGCGACGTGACGGTCGTCTCATTCCTGCCGGACGGCGAGGCGGTGCGGAAGGACTACCGCGGGGCCGACCTCTACGAAATGGGGCATGACGACCACGAAAGCCTCTTCCGATTGGTGGAGGAGATTGCGCCCGACGTCATCCACGCCCACAGCCACAAGGGGATGGCCGTGCAGATCGGTCGGGCGCTCGGCATCCCCGTGGTCATCACTTCGCACCACGGCGGTATCGTCTGTCCGGCGGGAACGCTCTTGGACTGCCGCGACCGCATCTGCACTACCACCGCGAGCCACCGCCACTGCCTGCGCTGCGTGCTCCGTAACACTCGAGGGGGCCTCGCGGTCTATCCTTTGATGCGCCTGCTGCCGCGCCGGGTCTACTTATCTCTGGGACGCTGGCTGGATCGCCTGCCGTTCATTCTGTTCGTCACCCCCATCGGCGGGGTGGCGCGCCACATAGCCGCAAAGGCCGAAGAGTGGCGCACTATCACGACGGGGTGCACCCGCATGATTGCTCCCTGCCGCCGGCTGGCCGAAGCCATGACCGCAAACGGGCTGCCGAAGGGAAAGGTCATCATCCTGCCTCACGGAATCCCCTTGCCCAAGGCCGTCCCCCACTTTCCGCCCGTGACCGAAGGCGGTGTGCGCTTCTTCTACGTGGGCCGTATCAGTTACGTCAAAGGGCTCCACACACTGCTCGAAGCCTTCCATCGCCTCGATGCGCCCCGGGCCGAACTCCATCTCATCGGCGGCGCGGCCACCAAGAGCGAGCGCCGCTACGAGACTCGCCTGCGCCGCCGCTACGGGGCCGATGAGCGCATCGTGTGGCACGGCAAAGTGCGTCCCGAAGAAGTTTACAAAATGACAGAAAACTTCCACGTTTCTTCTTCTTCTGCTGCTTTTCTCGAAGCTTTCGGTTTGAACATTTCTGAAGCGCTTGCCTTGGGGAAACCCGTATTGGCCACGCGCAACGGTGGCGCCGAAATGCAGATTGAAGACGGCGTGAATGGTTGGCTCGTCCCGTCGAACGACGCAGAGGCCATGCGTCAGAAGATGGACGAAATCGTACATACGCTCCACACCTTCGACACACGGCTGGCCACGCGCGCCGTCGTGCCTATCGACACCCACTGTCGCAAGCTCTGGGAGATATATGAGCAGACTCTCACTCTGTTATAAAGCACATATTTAAGACAGACTTGTCCGCGCCGGTGGCGGCGCCAAAATCACGGCCACGACGCCGGTTAAGCGCCTTTACCAGTGGCTGGCCATCCACTGCCCGTGGCTCTTCTGCAAGATAGCCTAAACATTTTATGAGTAAAAAACGCATTCTGATTGACGCAGACCCCGTCGTTCCTTATTTCGTATCAGGACGAGTAAGCGGTATCGGGCGCACCACGATGGAACTCATCCAAGCCTTGGACCGCCAGCCCGAACTGCCTTTCGAGGTGATGCTTTATTCACAAAACATGAAAGGTATCGGCGGGCGCAACCTGCGTACGCACTTCCCTTGCCGCCACGTCTACCTGCCCAACCGCACGCGGTGGAACAAGGCCTTGGCGCACTTCCCCGTCCGCGAAGCGCTCACACGCTACGACCTGATGCACATCACGCATAACTTCGAATACGTCCATCGTCCCGACCGCTGCATCGTCACCATTCACGATGCGCTGTTCATGAAGATGGAGGAAAAGCAGTTTGCCCATGCCGCCATGCGTCGTGAAGTGCCCCCCTTGGCCCGAGCGTGCCGCCATCTTATTACATGCTCCGAAGCGTCTAAGCGTGACATCGTGGAGACAATGGATGTGCCACCGGAGAAAGTAACAGTCATCTACTGGGGGGTGAAGCATCACATTTTCCACCCCCTCGAAGTCGAGAAAGCCGATCTCATCTCCACCTTGAGAGAACATTTCCCGACGATGCCCACGGACTTTTTCCTTAGCGTTTCATGTAACGCCGAGCGCAAACGAACCCACCTACTCGTTGATGCCTATATCGAACTGTTCCGACAGTGTCCGGTCAATGATCTTGTACTTGTTTGGGGCAACGCACCAGATTGGATTCGTGTCAAAGTGAATACCAGCCCTGCTGCAGGTCATATTCACTTTCTCACTGCTGCTAGCGACGAAGAACTCGCCATGCTTTACAACGCAGCCACAGCATCGTTTACTCCCTCGTCCTACGAAGGATTCGGCCTACCCCTGCTCGAAGCCATGGCGTGTGGAACGCCCGTGGTCACTTGTCACAACAGCAGCTTGGAGGAAATCGGCGCCGAGGCAGTCCTCTATATGGACGAACCCGTAGTCACATCCGCCGTCCTGATGATGGAACAGTTCGAAAATCACGCAATTGACCGTGCCACTTTGCGTCAGAAGGGCATTTCTCGCGCCGCTGCTTTCACGTGGGAGAAAACCGCTGCACGCACAGTAAATGTATACACACTACAATTGGAGCTATGAAGTTAGTTGTGTTTCTATGCGAGTGCGACATCACTTATTATTTCGCCCGATGAAAATCCTCATCTGCATCCCCTGTCTGATGACGGGCGGGACAGAAATTCAGACGCTCAACCTTGTGCGTGCTCTCGTACAAGGCGGGCATGAAGTGCAGACGGCGTGCTACTTTGAGCACGCCGGCGACATGGTGTCGCGCTTTCGCCAAGCTGGAAGCCGTGTCGAACTGCTCAGCCCCGACGGCTCACGCACAGGGGGGTGGCGGAGTATGGCCGCCCTTTTCGGAGGATTGCGGCGTGTGGTCAGGGCGTTCCGCCCCGACGTGGCCCACGTTCAGTACATGGCACCCGGTGCACAGCCCATCCTCATGCTGCGCCTGTTGGGCGTCAGAAACATCATTGCCACCACGCACACAGGCGCCGACATCTACCCCTCGCTGCGTCTGGTTCATTTCGTCGAACGCCACCTTGTGCGTGCTTTCACCTGCATCACTGAGCTGGCCGAGCGGTCATATTTCGGCACGTCGTGTCTTTACGACGAGCGTTATGTGTTGAAACGCCACAACCATTTCACCATCTACAATGCCCTTCCTTGGCCCCTGCCACCCGAGTCCACCCGCAACGCGCCGCGAGAGCCGTTTACCATTGGCGTGGTGAGCCGATTGGAAAGCATAAAAGGTATGGACCTCGTGTTGCCCGCCTTTGCCGCCGTGCACAAGGTACATCCCGAGACGCGCCTGCATGTCGTGGGCGACGGCACACTGCGCTCCACCATGCAGCAACAGGCACATGATCTTGGCTGTGCAGACGCTGTCGTATGGATGGGGCGGCAACCGCAGGATGCCCTGCCAGCGCTTTACGGACAGATGGACATCGTCTGGATGCCCTCGCGCAGCGAAGGCTTCGGGCTGACAGCTATCGAGGCTATGTCGTGCGGTTGCGTAGTGGTGGCCGCTCGCACGGGAGGCCTACCGGAGGTTGTACGAGACGGCGAAGTCGGCCTGCTTCACGACCCCGAATCGACAAGCTCACTGACAGAAAAAACAGTCAGCCTGATCGAAAATCCTGTCCGGCTGACTGAAATGTCCCACCGCGCCGTCCGTCATGTCGAGCGATTCAGTTTTGACCGCTACGCACGGTTGTTCAACAATCTATATCAGAAAATAGGAAAAGTATAACTTGCCGCCAGTTCCTTTCGGCGGTAGTTTTTCCTTTCAACGGTGTAGTAACCTCCCCAAACATAGAGGTCTATAATATGGCTTCCTTTTGCGTAAAATCGCAAAAAACATCTAAACGAGCAGCGAAGACGATTCACACCCCGGACGACGGAGAAATGGTTCAACGAACATAGTTTCATCATCATTCAGTATCACGACAAGCATCTTCATGATGCACATCGTCTTTACCTCACAGGTGAGAGGCTTTTGTAAATGACGTTTTACATTGATGCATCCGGGTTCAACACCCCACCTCTCAACTTTATCCCAATAAAAACGTACCGCCACTCATGCTTTCGGTCATGCCACTTACCACACACTTTACTGTTCTATGATCGCACTCAACTACCTTTATTTCCTAATAATCTCTATTCTCGGCTGCAAGTGGCTGACGTCAAGCGGTGGCTACATGAAGTCGCCGCTCGACAAGACGCTGAGCATGCGTCTCGACGGGCCGGAAATGTTCTGGATATTGACTTTTTCTACGGGACTTCTGGCTTTTTCTGCTCCAGGAGGGCTGGATTTGATGGCCGTCCGCCTGTTGGTGATCGAATTGCTGTGCATCATGGGGCTATTCCTCGTGAAACGTCGCCCCGTGTGGAGTGCTGCCGCGGTGTTCTATTCCGTTTTCATGCTCTGGCTGGTCGTCGGATGTTTCTATTCGCCTGCACCAAGCTACGGCATCCGCGTCATCATGAAATATGTTTACATCCTGCTTATCATGCTCTTCGCTTCTGCGGCTGTGCGCGATGCCGAGGTGTTTCTCAAATCCAGTATTAGCGCACGCACTGTGGGATGGATTTCGATCCTCGTTTTCTTCATTCCAGGGCTGAGCTATGCTGTGCCCGGCGTGTTCTGGTATGGTACGGCGGCTGCCATCAACTATATCTCGCTCTTCACCCTCTCATTGGCTCTGTTTTATTTCACGGATGAAAAGCGAAAGAACCTATGGTTCTGCCTCCTCTTTGCCCTGCCTTGTGTGTTGTGGGTGTTCCGCACGAGTATCATGGGGACAACATTGGCGTTAATGGTGTTCATGTTTTTCAAATACAGGTTTAAGTCGCTGCCCATCATCTTCGGTGCTTTCGTTCTGTTCATTTGTGCCGTTTTTTTCATTCCTTCGGTCCGGGAAAAAATGTTTTATGACACGAGTAATGCCAACATATCCCAACTCGAAAGTGGAGGAATATCGAAAGACGATATAGACTCCAACGGTCGCTTTGCTATGTGGGATTGGTCGATGGCCAAATTTTATGAGGGGCATGAACTGATCGGCAGCGGAACAGGTAATTTGCAAGAAGTATTTTACTCCTTGCGGCATCCTTTCGGTTCAATCAAAATTGTCCATGGTGACTATATGCAGATGTTGTGCGACAACGGACTCATCGGCATCATCCTTTTCGGCTGCTGTTTTGTCTGCTTGATTGGCCATAGCTTCTTTGTGTTCCAGAATAAGCGTTATGACACAGCCACGCACATTTGTGCCATCGTGGCCGGTTCATCGGCGGCGGGAGTACTTCTCACCATGATGACAGACAACGTGATCAATTACTCCATGGCCACCATTTCTTACCCTTGCGGGTTCTATGGGATGATGCTTGGATTGCTCACCAAGTACAAAAAAGCATAACACCCTATGTTTTTCAATTCGCCCGAATTCGTTGCGTTTTTCCTGTTTGTTTTGGCCGCGTTCGCTGTCGCCAACCGCAAGCGGACACTCCCATTGCGTAACCTTGTCTTGCTTCTTGCATCTTATTGGTTTTATGCCCAATTGCATGCCTGGTTTGTCGCACTTCTCGTCTATACGACGCTCGTCAATTATTTGTGCGGTCTTTGGTTAGCACGTTGCCAGCAGCAAGGGCGACGGGGACAAGCTGTTGTGACGGTCGCTATTCTACTCTCACTTGCACAACTCGCACTGTTCAAATATGCCTATCTCGCTGTTCCTTCTGTGATTCTGCCTGTGGGACTCTCTTTCTTCACATTCCAGGCCCTTACTTACACGATAGACATTTACAGACGGAAGATTCCAGTCGAACGCAATCTGCTCAATGTGGCCTTGTTCGTGTCCTTTTTCCCAACGTTGCTATCAGGCCCCATAGAACGCGCCCGCAACCTGCTGCCGCAGTTCCGGCATGAATCGAGACTGTGCTGGGAAAACCTTATGGCAGGTGCCGGCTTATTTGTGTGGGGATTGTTCAAAAAAGTGGTCATTGCCGACCGATTGGCCGAATACGTCAACATGGCCTATTTTGCGCCCGGAGGGCAGAGCGGAGCCACACTGGCTATCGCTGCCGTGTTTTACAGTTTCCAGATCTACTGCGATTTCAGCGGTTATGCCGACATGGCCATCGGGTGTGGCCGAATCTTAGGCTTCAACTTGATGCAGAACTTCAACTTCCCCTATTACGTCAACACCATCAAGGAATTTTGGAGACGGTGGCATATCTCCTTGACCTCGTGGTTCACCGAGTACGTGTATATCTCCATGGGAGGCAACAGGGTGTCGCACATGCGCTGGCTGCTAAACATCTCTACGGTATTCCTGCTCAGCGGCATATGGCATGGAGCCACATGGTCTTTCGTCATTTGGGGAGCGCTGCATGCAGCCTTTTATCTGGCCGAACGTTTCTGGGGGCCAAAACGGCCTGGCGCAGTTTGGCACGTACTTGTTTTCGTGGCTGTTACCTTGGCATGGGTGTTTTTCCGTGCAGCCGACTGTGCGACAGCGTGGTTGATCGTAACGAGAATATGCACAGACCTCTTTTCTCCCATCAATTGGGGCAGCTCTACGTTCAGTACGTTGCTGACCACCGTGTTGCTCATCGCCTTCATCATTCGCGAGTACATGCTATACAAGTCGCCACAGGCTCGGCGACCAGCCGTTGAGTACCTCGTACTCTTTCTCTGCATATGCCTCTTCGGCGTGTCCAACGACCAGTTTGTTTACTTCCAGTTCTGACACATGCGTAAACGCTTACTCCACATTCTGCTGTTCCTTCTTGTCTTCGTTTGCGTCGACCGGCTCATCGGATGGGGGCTCAACGTCGGATTGAACCGTTACTTCGGTTTGACCCAACATTCAGAGGTTCTTTTTGTCGGTCATTCCCACCTCATGCTGGCTGTCGACAAAGAAGGTTTCGAACAAGGAACTGCGACTGAGGTTTCCAAATACTGCCGTGAGGGCGTAAACGTGGCCGACCGCCTTGAAATGGTCCGACAGTTTCTCGCGTCACCGTACAGCGATTCACTGAAGGTGGTCATATACGGTGTTGACCAGTTCATGTTCACCGGCGAGGGGCTAAGCATGAACTCCTACAAATTGTTCTATCCTTTCATGGACGAGCCACACATTGACCACTATATCCGACGGTCGACAGACCTATACGATTACCTCACCCACAAGTCCATCTGCTCTCTTCGCTACTCAGATGCTCTCCTCAACAGTTCCATACGCGGATGGGCAGGAAATTGGAAGAACTACAAGATTGGGAAATTAGATGTCATTGCCTTGGAAAAGCAAGTGGCCCAAAACGCACAGAGGCACATCAAGTTCGAGCCCGCCCTCATCGAAAGTTTCGAACAGACGCTCAGACTACTCACCTCAAAAGGCATCACGGTCATCCTCGTCAATACGCCCATAGCCAAACCGTTGAATGGCTATGAGCCTGAGCTATATAGCCGTTTTATCCAGTACATGCAACGTAAAGACGCGTCGTCGACACACATTATATATTGGGACCTCAACCCAGCGTTCTCGGACCACTATGACCTTTTCTTCGACCCAATCCACTTAAACGTCGAAGGCCAACGCGTCATCAACGAAGAGCTTGTTAAACGTTTCAACGCCATAAAAAAACAACTATGATATCCGTCATCATTCCGCTCTACAACAAGGCGGCGAGCATCGGGCTGACGTTGCGCACTGTGCTCGAACAGACTTTTCAAGACTTCGAGGTGGTCGTTGTGGACGACGGCAGCACTGACGGCGGGGCCGACGTGGTGCGCGCCGTGGACGACGCGCGCATCCGGCTCGTCTGCCAGCCGAA